>Ga0315336_1000556_pt1 | contig 97415 bp, 87 predicted proteins | sample ASW5metaG_FD_204512 | JGI IMG/M metagenome (GOLD analysis project Ga0315336, IMG submission 204512) | Ammonia-oxidizing marine archaeal communities from Monterey Bay, California, United States - ASW #5 | ecosystem: Environmental > Aquatic > Marine > Intertidal zone | place: USA: California...
GGGGTGTTATTGTCCGCTGCAAAAAACCAACGCGGCGGGAAGACGGTAGTTACGTTCGCTTTGACAAAAACGCCATCGTGTTGCTCGATGCGGATGGCAGCCCGCGCGGGACGCGGATCTTTGGGGCCGTCGCGCGTGAGTTACGGCAACGCCGGTTTATGAAAATTATCAGCTTGGCGAGTGAGGTGATTTGACCGATGAAGATTCGACGTGGTGATACGGTCATTGTGATCTCAGGCGACGAAGCGGGCCCGGCGCATCGCAAGGTCATTCAGGTGCTCGACGGCGGAAAAAAGCTCCTCGTTGAGGGCGTTAATCGCGTTCTCAAGCACGTCCGTCGCGGCCATCCGAAGAGCCCGCAGGGTGGCCGGCTCAACCTCGAGATGCCAATTGACGGCTCAAATGTCATGTATTTTTGTGATTCGTGTAACAATCCGGCACGTATCGGCTTTCGCTACAGCGACGAAGGCCAAAAGGAGCGTTTTTGCAAGAAATGTGACGCATCGGCGGGTGAGGTCGGTCGTCCCAAGGCCCGTTACGCAAAGCAAGCCTAACGGCTGGCGCCGGATGAATTTGATTTGAATTTGCTATCTGGAGATTCGCCGCGACGTTTCGTCAGACTATTTCGGCAACCGGTGGTGGTGCGGGTTGTGCAAGGTCGTTGTTAAACTGGTAGCATTCGATGACTGCCGCTTTTACTCTACTGATATGATGATTGACTGACATGTCCAGGTTACAAGTTCAATACGCTGAAACAATCGTTCCTTCGCTGCGGGAAAAGTTGGGGCGGACGAATATTCATTCTATACCACGACTCATGAAGATCGTGGTCAGCATGGGTACCGGCAATGCAAGCCAGGACCGAAAGCATCTTGATGAGGTGATCACGCATCTGGCTCAAATCACCGGTCAACAGCCGCAGCGCACGCGGTCTCGAAAAGCGGTTGCTGCATTTCGACTGCGGGAAGGGATGGAAGTGGGCTGCCGGGTCACCCTCAGAGGCAAGCGGATGTACGAGTTTCTAGACCGCTTGATTTCTCTGGCTTTGCCGAGAGTGCGCGACTTTCGTGGTCTCAAAACGAACGCCTTCGACGGCAACGGAAATTACAGCCTTGGCCTGAACGAGCAGCTCGTATTTCCCGAAATCAATGCAGACAAGGTTCACTACGTGCAGGGGATGAACATTACGATGGTCACATCGGCTACGAACGACGACGATGGTCGAATGTTGTTGCGAGGCCTCGGAATGCCGCTACAAAAAGACGATTGACCAAAAGACAGACGTTTCGGCCGGCCTGGAGTGGTGTCATTCACCTGTGGCGAAGCCGGCCACCCATTGAGGAACAGACTGATGATGACAGACCCGATCGCCGACATGCTTACCCGAATTCGAAACGCAATTCGGATCGAGCGTCCGCACGTTGACATGCCGTCCTCGAAAATCAAGATTCGCATCGCCGAGGCGCTTCAAAGGGAAGGATACATTTGGGACTTCGAGATCGTCGAGCAGAGTCCGCAGAATGTCCTGCGAATTAACCTCAAATATGGGCCCAACGGCGAACAGGTTGTACGGCTCATACAGCGAACAAGCAGGCCGGGCCGACGCGTCTATACTCGTGTGACGGACATGCGTGATGTGTTGGATGGGTTGGGAATCACCATTCTTTCAACGAGCAAGGGTGTGTTGAGCAATCGCGAGGCGAGGAAGGCGGGAGTCGGCGGCGAGGTGTTGTGTACGATTTGGTGATGGAGTAAGCCCGCAGCCGGGTTAAAAAACATCGTTTTTTGACTCGGTTCGCGGCGGCCCAACGCACAGTTTCATGAAATCGATATTTTCAAGTCGCGTGGCGCAGTAGAACAAATCATGTCAAGAATTGGAAAACAGCCTGTACCCGTCGCCGAAGGCGTCGAAGTGGCGGTCGCCAACGGTACGGTTGACGTTAAGGGCAAGCATGGCGAGCTGTCGTGGACGCATCACCCCAACATGGCCGTCGAATACGACGACCAGGCACGGGAAATACGCGTGACGCGACCCGATGATTCGCGTCAAAGCCGTGAACTTCACGGGCTAACGCGGAGTTTGATCAACAACATGGTCAGCGGCGTCTCGAACCCATTCGAAGCGCGGCTCGAGATTGTGGGTGTTGGCTACAATGCCGTGATCGACGGTGAGATTCTACAATTGCAAGTCGGTTTCGCAAACGCCGTACGTTTGGCGATCCCGAAGAGTGTGACATGCGAACTGTCCGATAACACACACATCGCACTCAAAAGCCCGGACAAGCAGGCGGTTGGCCAGTTTGCCGCGGAGATTCGCCACGTCAGGCCACCCGAACCCTATAAGGGCAAGGGAATTCGTTATCAAGGTGAATACGTACGTCGCAAGGCAGGTAAGGCCTTTGGTGCCTAGGGCGTCGCGTATTGGCGACGTCAGATACGAAGAGATCAAATACACCGTAAAGACATCGAAATCATGAAAGCCGAAAAAAGACTCGCAAAACAGCGATCACGTCGATCGTTTCGCGTTCGAAATCGAGTGCGGCGATCGGCGGCCGGACGTCCGCGTCTGTCGGTCTACCGGAGCAATCAACACATCTACGCTCAGGTTGTGGACGACGAATCGGGCAATACAGTGGCGTCCGCCAGCACGCTCGAAAAAGAAGTCCGCGGTCCGGGGCAGTATTCTGAGAAAAAGCAGTCGGCTGCCGAAGTTGGAAAGTTGATCGCAGAGCGCGCCGCCGAAAAGGGCGTGAAGTCAGTGATCTTCGATCGCGGGAACAAGAAATATCACGGTCGCGTGGCAGCGTTGGCCGAAGCCGCTCGAGAAGGCGGTTTGGAGTTTTAGGGCCGACGTAGGACCGGCCTCTGCTTCAACTCGTGCCGGTTGGTCGTCGTGGTGACGACTAGACGTAAGCGGACGGTAATCAAGCGGAAAGTTTGTCGGCGGTTCGGTGAAGTAGGAAAAGTGGTTTCATCCGGCCATTGTTCGTCGGAAGTTGTCTGCCGGTAAGAGTGGGAGCTAATAGCGTGTCGAGAGACGTACGATCGGAAAGTCCCGAACAAGTCATTCAAATTCGGCGGTGTGCCTGCGTTGTCAAGGGCGGTCGTCGATTTAGCTTCAGCGCCATGGTTGTCGTGGGCAACGGGCAAGGTCGCGTTGGTTGGGGTTACGGAAAAGCGGTAGAAGTTCCGCTCGCCGTTGAAAAGGCTGTCAAGGCGGCCAACCGAAACACCATCACTCTTCCGATCAACGACACGTCCATTCCGCATCGTGTCGTCGGACGGTATCGTGCGTCGCGCGTATTGCTGATGCCGGCGAGTCCCGGTACTGGTATCATTGCCGGCGAGTGTGTTCGAGCCGTGGTCGATTCCGCGGGCATCACGGACATTCTCACGAAAAGCTTTGGCTCCAACAATCCGATCAACCTTGTTAAAGCGACGTTTGACGGGCTCATGCAGTTACGCACCCGCGAACTGGTGGAACGGCTCAGGGGGGTACAAGTCTGATGATACTGGATGACGTTCATCGCGGGATTCAAAAAAGGCGGAATCGCAAACGGATCGGGCGGGGTATCGGTTCTGGGCACGGCAAGACCTGTGGCCGCGGCCACAAGGGTTATTACAGCCGTTCCGGCGCGAAACGTCGCATGAGCTTCGAAGGCGGGCAGACCCCATTGGCTCGCCGGATCGCCAAGCGCGGATTCAGCAACAAGTTCTTTGCAGCCCGTGTCGCCATTGTCAATTTGGCTGCACTGGAAGATGCGTTTGAAAGCGGTGCCACGGTCGATGTGTCGGCGTTGGCTGAAAAAGGCCTGGTTTCCGGTCAGTATGACGTGGTCAAAGTGCTCGGGAACGGAGAATTGACCAAAAAGCTGACGGTTCAGGCTCACCGATTTTCTAAGTCAGCCCAAGAGAAAATTGCTTCAAAGGGGGGCACAGCCGAGGTCGTCACGACCCGCTAGAATCGGATCCAAAACTCTCTGGTGGGTGGCGTGTTCCGACTGTCTGTTGAGGTAGGGTTTGGGCAGCCGAGGCTTGGGACGGCTTTTCATACATCTTCAACTTTGATATTGTGCGTGCGATGAATGGAGATCGAGCACGAGCGTCTTGTCCACCTACGCGGCACTGCCCAAGGGAGCTGACAAGATCAGAGTGGTCGTACCACTGAGAACCTGACGGAAGGGATTTCTGTCCCACAACGAGTGCTCGCAGCCGAGCCAAAAGCGCCCCAGCGGCCAAAGACTCCCACCGAGTGCCGTATCTCACGCGGGTCCGATGATGACCCCGGCACTCGTAGTCAGACCGTTCAAAGGATTCGTCGGCAATGTTTGCGAAACTGTTGATCCTGTTCAGAATTCCTGATCTGCGGTACAAGATCCTACTGACGTTAGGGCTTTTGGCCGTGTATCGCATGGGGTTCATGATTCCGCTCCCCTTTGTCGATCAGCAGGAACTGCTGTCGAACCTCAAACAGCTTGAGGGACAAGGTGGCCTCGGACAGCTCGTTCAGCTGGTTTCCATTTTCTCGGCCTCGCAGATTGGCAATACGACGATCTTCGGCCTGGGGATCATGCCGTACATATCGGCATCGATCATTTTTCAGCTGATGGGGAGCGTCTACCCGCCGCTTGAACGGCTGCAGAAAGAGGGCGAAGCCGGTCGTCGAAAGATAAACGAATACACGCGCTATGCAACCGTGGCGATTTGCCTTGTGCAAAGCTGGATGTGGATCAACGCGATCGATTCGGGCTTTGGTTCGGGGCAATCATTCATCCTGGAGGATTACCGGTCGTTTTACTTCCAGTTGGCCGGGGCGCTGACGATGACGACCGGCACCGTGTTCCTGATGTGGATCGGCGAGCAGATCGATGCCTACGGAATCGGCAATGGCATCAGTTTGTTGATCATGGCCGGAATTCTTGCACGCATGCCCTCCGCGCTTAAGGAGCTCGTTGGGCCGGCATTCGAAAACGGTATCGCGCTGGGAACCGACACGGGAATCGACAAGCTCCTCCTGCTGGCGGCCATGTTCGTTGGCGTCATCGTGTGGGTCATCGTGATCACACAGGGGCAACGACGAATCCCGATTCAAAGCGCAAAACATGTTCGCGGCCGTCGAGTGATGGGCGGGCAGCGACAATTCCTGCCGCTTCGCGTCAATCAAGCCGGCGTCATGCCGATTATTTTTGCATCCAGCTTGTTGATGATTCCGATGCTGATTTTCGGCCAACTCAGTCGCTATTGGCCGCAATCTGCCTTTCTCAATGACGCGGCTTCGGCGTTTGGTCCGGGGCGAGGGTTCATTTACAACTTCTGCTACGTCGCAATGATCTATTTCTTTTGTTACTTCTGGACGGCCATTACCTTCAATCCCAAGGACATGGCTGAGAACCTCAAAGACTACGGCAGTTTTATTCCCGGCTATCGTCCCGGTGCGCGAACCGCTGATTATCTCGAGCACGTGATGGTCCGCATCACCTATGTAGGGGCCGCGTTTCTCGCCCTCGTGGCTGTCATTCCAACAATTATCTCGACATCAATGGGCGTCTCGTGGGTCATCGCCAGTTTTTATGGTGGAACGGCCCTGTTGATTGCCGTATCGGTGGTGCTCGATCTTGTACAGAAGATCGATAGCCATCTGGTCATGCGAAACTATTCCGGTCTGTTGGATTCCGAGGACAAGTGAACCCGAGTTGGAGCCCTTGTGAGTCTTCGAGTTCTTAGCTGGTCACGTCCGTCCAGCGTTTCCGGCAAATACGGCAGGTATCGTGAACCGTCATTTTGAGCGGGCAAGGACGGTTGGACGGTCGACGGTTTCACCGGGGTCACGCGTTGGTCGGTTCAAGAGCCTGCCCTTGTCGACTTTCCCAGCTCGCGCACAATGGCATCGACCTAGGTGGACGACCAGGACAGACCGCGTGATTACTCTCAAAAGCCGCCGAGAGATTGAGTTGATGCGTGACTCCGGCCAGTTAGTGGCCCAAGCACATCAACTCGTGCAATCGATGATCGCACCTGGCGTAACTACGGGCGAGATCGACGCGGCCGTCGAACATCTCTTTCAGCAGAACGACGCGACACCGCTGTTTAAGGGTTATCCCGGCAAGGTCCCGTTTCCTGCCGTGACATGCATGTCCGTCAACGAGCACGTTGTCCACGGAATTCCCAGCAACCGTAAGTTGCAGGAAGGTGATATCGTCAGTGTCGACACCGGTTGTCGACTGAACGGATGGTGCGGAGATGCCGCCTGGAGCTATCCGGTCGGCAAGGTCGACGCGCTCAAGCAGAAGTTGCTCAGGGTGGGCGAAGAGGCGCTGGGCGTTGCCATTCGGGAAATCGGCCGATGTGAAATATGGCAGGACGTGGCTCGATCGATGCAAGCCGGCGTAAAAAAGGCGGGATTCAGCATGGTTGAGGAGTTTGTGGGTCACGGAATCGGCCAAGAGATGCACGAGGATCCTCAGGTCCCGAATTATGTGAATTCCAGTACAAAAAGGGACAATTTCGCCCTCGAACGGGGGCTCGTCCTGGCGATTGAGCCGATGGTCAATGCGGGCACCAAGAAAGTTCGAGTCTTGGCCGACCATTGGACCGTCGAGACGAAGGACGGCGAGCCTAGCGTCCATTTCGAGCACACGGTCGCGTTGACGGCGGATGGGCCGGACGTGTTGACCGAGGGCGTAGGTCAATCCGTCGGCCGGTGACCGACGATTGCGTGGCGATTCTCGCAGTTTTTTCCGTTATTTCCCGGGCGAGTTTACTTGTGAAGTTGTCACGTCGACGCTTATAATACCGGCCCCCAATTGGGGGAGCACTTCGCGTGCGCCGTTTTGGTGGCAGCAGGGGTGGGTTGTGTGTCGCCTGTCAATCAGCCGGCTCGCGGGCTTCATGGCCCAAGACCAAAAGCCGTTGCGTACGTCGAATGGGTTCATCCTGGCCGCTTGGTTTGCAAGCCGTCGACTGTGCCCTCAATAACCGATCAACCCGCTGTAGTCATCGACGATGCAGCCGGAGCGTGGAAGCGAGCTGAACGATGAAAGTCCGATCGAGCGTGAGGCGCATCTGCGAGAACTGCAAACTCGTGCGACGCAAGGGAAAGCTGTACGTCATATGTTCGTCGAATCCACGCCACAAACAACGGCAGGGTTAACTCGCCTTCGATCGCTCGACGAAATGCGTTGTCTGACTGGCACGTTTTGCTCTCGCAAGACTAGTTAATGTAACAAGCCTTGTTCCGATAAATAAACTTCACAAACAAGAATCTTCACCGGAGTGACCGTCCATGCCGCGTATTCTCGGTGTTGATGTTCCCAACAACAAGCAGACCCACATTTCGCTAACGTACCTTTACGGCGTGGGTCCGCAAGTGGCTATCGATATTTGTACGGCGCTCGGTATCGCGCCAGAAACGAAGGCTTCCGATCTGTCGGAAGACGACATCGCACGGATCAACAACCATCTTGACAAAGAACATGTGGTTGAAGGAGCCTTGCGGCGTGTTGTTCAACAGAACATCGCGCGATTACGCGACATCCAATCGTACCGGGGAGTCCGCCATCGCCGCGGGTTGCCGGTCCGCGGGCAACGAACTCGTACAAACGCTCGCACCCGCAAAGGCGTCAAGAAGACGGTCGCCGGGAAGAAGGGCGTCAAGGACATGAGGCACTAAGGCGAGTTTGACGAAGCTGTAGCGATTCAATTGCTCGTATTTCATCTTCAATCGCGTCTGAAGCCGCTGTAACACAACTAGTCATTGTCTAGTCGATCGTTCGGTCGCGAAAGGTCGCGATGGCTGCCGAAGGAATGATCTCTTGTCCTGTTCTGGGAATTGACGGAGGCTGGCATTCGTTAGAATTGGGATCGGCGAGGTTTTTGCAACACTGACGCTCATGACTTGCCGGTGAATTGAAAGGTCAGACGAGCACCAAGCCTGTTCGCGTGCCGTTTCGACGGCAACAACACAACAGTTATCAAAAAGTTGTCAAGCTGACGGGCTGAACAACACGGAGAATCAACGGGTGGGAAAAGCGAAACGACGAAAAATACGCCGAAACGTATCCCGTGCCATCGCGCACATCAAGGCGACGTTTAACAACACGACTGTCACCATCACTGATGTGAACGGTGACGTGCTCTGTTGGGCGACGGCTGGAACGTCCGGCTTCAAGGGGAGCCGTAAGAGCACCCCGTTCGCCGCTCAAAAAGCTGCGGAGACGTGCGCCGAGCGGGCGGCGAAGTTTGGCGTCAAGGAAATGGAGATTCGCGTCAAGGGGCCGGGGTCGGGTCGCGAGAGCGCGATCACCGGATTGCAAACCTCGGGGATCAAGGTGAAGTCGATCGAAGACGTCACGCCTCTTCCCCACAACGGCTGCCGTCCGCCGAAAAAACGGCGAGTCTGAACTGACCGAGAACATATCGGAGATGAACACATGCGAATTCGTTGGCGGGGTTTGGAACTTCCCAGCAGAGTGATTCCCGATCGTGAGGCGTCGTCGTCCACGTACGGGATTTTTGTGGCGGAACCTTTCGAACGAGGTTTTGGTGCGACAATCGGCAACAGCCTGCGTCGTATCCTCTTGTCGAGCCTCGAGGGCTGCGCGGTCACGCGCGTCAAGGTACATGGCGTCCAACACGAATTCACGACGATTCCCGGAGTCGTTGAAGACGTGACGGACGTTTGCCTGAATCTCAAATCGCTGGTCATCAAGTCGGCAACGTCTTCGCCGAAGACTTTGCGCATCGAAAAGCACACCCGCGGGGTCGTGACCGGTGCCGACGTTATCACTGACGATCAGGTTGAGGTCATCAACAAGGACCTCGTGATCGCGACGATGACGGACGACGTGCCGCTCAGCATGGAGTTGACGGTTGAAACGGGGCGCAGTTATGTTCCCGCATCCGAACATTACACCGATGAGCCCGAAGTCGGTGTCATTCCGCTGGACGCGATCTTCTCACCCGTTGTCCGCGTTCGTTATCGCATCGACGATACACGCGTAGGGCAGCGCACCAACTACGACAAGCTCGCAATGGAGATCTGGACCGACGGAACGGTCACACCAGAAATGGCGCTGATCGAAGCGGCCAAAATCCTTCGCAAGCACCTCAACCCGTTTATCGCGTATCGCGAACCAGGCCCCGAATTGCCGCCGGAAGTCGGCCTGAAAGGGATGATGGAAGTCACTGGATACGCACCGGTCGACCTCGAATTGGAAGAGAAACTCGGACAGAGTCTCGCCGAGTTGAACCTCTCGGTTCGCGCGACGAATTGTCTGGAATCCGAGGGGATCAACACAGTCCGCGACCTCGTGACGCGAGGCGAAGAACAGTTGCTCCAAGTGAGAAACTTTGGTGAGACAACATTGGTAGAAGTTCGAGAACGACTCGGCGCCATCGGGCTAAGGTTAGGAATGAAAGTCCCGCAGGGGACGACTGATTCCAGCGCTCAATAGGAGTGGCCGCGACACCCTCGGATGATGCGAGTCCAATCACGCTGTAGCAGAGTCAGAAGCCACCTGTTTATCCACGTATTAGCCTCAGAGAAGACTGCGAAAAGCCATGCGACACCGAATGAGAGGCCGCAAGCTGGGACGAAATGCATCGCATCGTAAGGCGATGTTTCGGAACATGGCGGTTAGTTTGATTCGATCTGTGCGCGTCGATGAGGACGACGAGCAACGTCCCTACGTTCCCGGCCGCATCGTCACGACCGTTGCCAAAGCGAAGGAACTACGTCCGTACGTAGAAAAGCTCGTCACGCTCGCCCGTAAGGCGAAGAAGTACGAAGACGAAGCAGCACAACACGCGACCGACGCCGATCGGAATACCGATCAGTGGAAGGCTTGGCGGACATCGGATGAATGGCAGCGCTGGAATCAAGCGATTGCTCCCTCGGTCGCCATGAGGCGACGGGCGTTTTCGGTCCTGCGTGACAAAGAAGCCGTCAGCATTCTGTTCGACGAATTGGCGTCGAAATTCGAAGACCGTGATGGGGGTTACACCCGCGTCATACGTCTCGGCTCGGTACGCCTGGGCGATTCCGGGCCGAAGGCGCTCATCGAATTCGTCGGTGAGAGAGACCGCGTACGCCGCAAACGCCGCGAGCCGCTCGCAAGCGAACCGGAAACGGTGAGCGAGGACAAGCCCGCCGATGCCTCTGCTGCGGATGACGCTGCCGCTGGTACAGATGACAGTCCGGATGCCGGGGTAACCGAGAACAAGGACGACTGACTCGCCGGCTGTGTTGAGAAGGGATTCTCAAACTCGATGCCCGCCAAGAACTCGGAATTCGATTTCAGCAATGCGATGGCTCGGCTTTGTGACGACATTGCCAGCCGCGTGGACGAGTTCCGCCACATCCGCATGGATCAGGTGACCGTCACGTTCGCGCAAGCGCGTAGCCGCGTTTCCCACGGGTTGCAGGCGAAATTAACGCCGATGCGGTTCGAAAACGGAACGCTGCACACGAATCGAAGCGGCCGTGTCTGGACGGTGCAGCGGCTGTACCACGGCGAGCGTGAGATGCTTTACATTCTCACGTTTTATTTGCCGCGGTTTTTAGACCACAGCTTTCGTGAAAAGCTGATTACGATCTTCCACGAACTCTACCACATCAGCCCTGCGTTCGACGGCGACATCCGCCGGATGGGTGGACGCTATCACGTCCACTCCCAAAGCCAGAAAGAATACGACAAACTCATGGGCCGCTTCGCCGATCAATACCTGTCACTGTCGCCACCGCGAGAACTCTACGCGTTTTTGCGCAAACGATTTCGCACTTTGGTGGCAAAGCACGGTCAGGTTGTCGGTCTGCAGGTTCCCATTCCACGGCTCATTCCCCTGCCCGATACAAAGTCGGCTTGAGAACGACGTCGCTTGATCGTGTTACCGGGTTCGTTTGCTGAGTCGGACCTTGTTAACCAGCGCCTGCGATGGCCCGAAGCGCTCGAGTTGCTGAGTCGACGTTGCCGCCGGTCGTAAACGGTCCGACGCTCAACCGAACCGCTCCTCCGGAATCGAACGTGCCGACGCACCGGTGTGCGCCGGGAGCACAGTGAAGTCCCGCTCGCGCCTGAACGCCAAAGTTCTCATCGAGAATGCCAGCTAGTATTTGAGGCTCGAAACCCTCCACGTTCAGGCTGACGACTCCCAACCGATCCTCCACTCGGAGAGGCCCATACGTTTTCAGGCCACCGATGCCCGAGAGCCCTTCAAGCAATTGCGCGGTAAGTTCTCGCTCGTGATCCCGCAGCGAATCGACCCCTCGATTGAGCACATACTCAAGGCCGGCCTCTAAACCGAACAGTCCAGGTGCGTTATGATTCCCCGATTCGTAGCGATCGGGTAGAAAGCCGGGCTGGGCGTCATCTTCGCTGTTCGAGCCCGTGCCTCCCTGGCGGAAACTCGCAAGCTGCCGCTCGAGACCGGGGCGAACATAGAGCAGCCCCGTCCCCAGCGGTCCCAGCAAGCCTTTGTGCCCGGGACAGGCCAACAGATCGACGGAAAATTGGCTGACATCGATCGGCAAGTGCCCGGCCGACTGGGCCGCGTCAACCAGCATCAACGCATCGGTTTTTCGCACGATATCGGCAATTTCTTGGACGGGCTGAACTGTTCCGACGACGTTGGAAGCATGGATCATCGCCACGAGCCTCGTGTTGGGCTGCATGGCCGACTTCACGTCTCCCGGGTTGACGAGGCCCGTCGCGTCGGCCGCCACAGTGGTGACTTCGACTCCATATCTCGACTTAAGCTCGCTTAACGGTCGCACGACGGAGTTGTGCTCGACAATCGAAGTCACGACGTGATCGCCCGGTCGGAGTATCCCGTGAATCGCAACGTTCAGGCTGTCGGTGCCGTTGAACGTGAAGACGATCCGCTCGGGGCTTTCAGCGTGCAGCAGGTCGGCGGCCTTTTTCCGGCAACGGCTCACGACCGCTTGGACCTCCATCGCCTGAGCGTACGCACCGCGCCCCACCGCTACGCCTAGCTTGCGTTGATAGTGGTCAACAGCGTCGTAGACGGTCGCCGGCTTGGGAAAGCTCGTCGCGGCGTTATCGAGATAGATACGGTCAGGCATCGAAACGGAATTGGCCGATCAAGAATTCGTTTGTTCGCCGAAGCGTAAGAGGATTGCGACCGTGGCTTTCAGTGTGAATCGACACGGTCTCAATCCTCACGAAAAAGAAGCCGTGAATCATCCGCCGATCGAGTACATGGGACGGTCGGGCTGAATGAAGCGAGCCGTATTGATTTCGTGCCCTTCCTTCTTTTCGTGAATGCTCTGACGAATCGCCCCAGCGATGTCCTCGTCGGTACCGCTTGCATCTCGGATGAGAGCCTTGACGTCTGTCTCTTCGAGACTGAACAAACAGTTCCGCAATTTGCCATCGGCCGTCAATCGAAATCGGTTGCAGCTCTCACAAAACGGGTTGCTGATTGATGCGATAAAACCGATCCGTCCGCGGCCGTCCTCGAACTCAAACTCCCTCGCTGGTGCAGCCGGGTTCTGGTGTTTGCGCGGAACGAGTGGAATGATTTCGTCCGACAGCTTCTCCGCAATCTCGTGCGCGAAGAGCACTTTTTCGCGTTCCCAGGCGTTGTCGGCATCGAGTGGCATGAACTCGATAAACCGTAGTTCCACGCCTGTCTCGCGGGCGAATTGCCCCAATGGGACAATCTCGTCTTCGGTGAGGCCTCGAATCGAAATCGCGTTCACTTTGACGGGATCAAACCCGGCGCGCTGAGCCGCCAGAATCCCCTCGATCACCTTCTCGTGTCCGTCCCGGCGGGTGATCTTCTTGAAGGTTTCTGAATTGAGCGAGTCGAGGCTGACGTTGATGCGTCGCATGCCGGCGTCATAGAGCTGTTGAGCATGGTCGGCCAGAAGAAGTCCGTTTGTCGTCAAGCCGATATCTTTGATTTCCGGAAGCGCAGCGATCTTTGCGACGAGTTGGTGAAGGTGGCGACGCACGAGAGGCTCACCACCTGTCAGGCGAATTTTCTTCACACCCAGCCGGACGGCCACGCGAACAAACCGCTCAATTTCCTCAAAACTGAGCAGGTCGCGACGGTCCATGAAAGTGACGTTATCGGCCGGCATGCAATAAAAGCAGCGAATGTTGCAACGATCCGTCACGCTAATCCGCAGATTATCGTGAACGCGGCCAAATGTATCGATTAACTGTTCTTGCATAGCACGTCCGCACGTCAGTTAAAATATCGCTCGCTCGCCGATGACTCAGTCTAGAAACATTTATCATACCGCGCCCGTATTTAAGAACCAGGCGGTGATTCGACTGACTCCTCTGCTCCAGGGTGCACCCACTCGGTCGTACCGTCGGCCCAGTTCTCCTTTTTCCAGATCGGAGACGTTCGCTTGAGCTCATCGATCAAGAACTTGCCTGCCTCGAACGCCTGCTGCCGATGCGGGCAGCTCACGGCGACGGCCACGCTGATTTCGCCCAACTCAAGGTGACCTGTTCGATGCACGATGCCCAGAGCATTGATGGGCCACTGGCTGCGGGCTTTGGCCTCGAGTTCTCTGAACGTCTGTTCGGCCATTTCCGTATAGGCATCGTAGTCGAGTGCCACGGTTGCACGGCCGTCGGTCATTTCACGCACGGTGCCGAGAAACAAGACCACGGCCCCGGATTGATTCGAACGAACCGATTCCGTTAAGTCGTGGTAGTCGATTTCTGCCGGCGTCATTCTAATCATCAGTGTCGATTCATCATGCCAATTACGGGCCGAAAGCCCAGTTAACGGTGGTTGTGGTGCTGACTTTGAACTGGTCGTTTTTACCCTGAGAGTCTTCCGACAATTCCCATTTGAGCTGCCGACGCGTTTGCCGCCTGTATGTGTTAACCGCCGGAAACGGGGGGGAAACAGGCCACTTCGGTTGCGCTCTCCAGCGGGGCCGAATCGTCAGCGTACTCCGTACCGACGGCAAATAACAAGCTGGGCGCCATACCCGACATTTCGGGGAACCGCTCGGCAAGCGCGAGTCTTAGATCACCGACACAAGCCGATGACGGTATTTCCAGCTCGATGCGTTCAGCACCGCCAACATCGCGAGCCCGCGCGAACAGACGAACAACCAACTTCACGTGGCAACCAGCTTTCCAGACGGCGATGTCAGTTTCTGACGGACTTCGGGCATGATTCCGTAGGCCAACGCAAGCAGTTTGATCGGGTGCAACGTCGGCTTGGTCGTTCCTTGTTCCATCTGAAGCTTACAACTACAGCATTCCGTGACGCCAAAATCGATCCCGTCGTCCCGCATGTGGGAAATCAATCCCCACCCGATGCGTATCGACATATTGAAATTCTCGCGCGTGAGTCCCCAGGCGCCCGCCATGCCAGAACAACCTGCCTTAATTGTATGCACTCTCAGTTTCGGAATCAAAGTGAGCAGGTCGTGAAGCCGCCTTTCGGGACTGAGGGCCTTGAGATGGCAGGGTGTATGATAACCCACGTCGTAATCGAGCGGTTCGAAGTCGGTCCTCAGGCGGCACTCTTGATGTAGCTGCCACAGATACTCTCCGGCGTCGATCACTTGAGAGGCGACAAGCTTCACATCCGGGTGATCGATCAGCATTGGGTACTCTTGCTTCAGGCACACCGCGGCCGAAGGCTCGGTACAGACAATCGGCAAACCCTCGCGAGCAAGCTCGACGAGCGCTCGCACGTTTTGCTCGGCCGCGTTCTTTGCTGAAGTCAAGTCGCCGGCGGAGACCATCGCCATACCGGACGCCAACTGCTCTTTTGGCACATGTACGGGCACCTGGTTGTGACGCAAGATGCCAACGAACGCGCGGGCCAATTCCGGATCGTAATAGTTCGCGTAATCGCCGACGAAATAGACGGCACCCTTCAAACCGCGGTCGGTCCGCGGCGGAGCGAGCAAGCCGCGGCTGGCTGAGCGAATAAACGAACGTCGCGCAAAGCGAAACAGTTTTCGCTTTCGGGCCACGCCAACAAACTTTTCCAGCAGCCATCGAGCGGCCGGGTTCTCGATCACCCAGTTGGCCGCCAGCGAGGCAGTGCTGCCGAGTGCACCGAATGAGTGGGCTCGCGAAAGCAGCCAATCGGTTCGGCTCAGTCCATGAGCCGCCACATTGGCCGCTTTCGCCTCGATCATCAGTTGGGGAATATTTACGTTGGCAGGACATTCCAATTGGCATTGTTTGCAATTGAAACACAGGTCGGAGAGTTGTTTCATGTCCGCAGATGCCAGGTCGTGTTCGCCCAAACTGTCGGTGACCACATTGCGGACAGCGTTGGCCTTGGCACGCGGGCTCGCTTCTTCCGCGTTTTCGACCCTAAACAGCGGGCACATCCGCATATCAGCGGTCTGCGTCCGGCATGTCCCGCAACCGTTGCAGTCGACGGCGGCCTGCATGAATTCCGCCGCGTTCCATTTGAGTTGAAGCGCGACCGGCTCCGCAGCGGGTGCCGTTGCTGGGCGCAGGTTGCGCAATGTGACGTGGGCGTCGTCGCTAATGAGCTTGCCGGGATTCATCAGGTTGTGGGGATCGAACAGATCCTTGATCTGTTGAAAGACCTTGTAGAGAGGCCCGTATTGCGAGCGAATGAACGCCGTTCGGGAGAGGCCGTCACCGTGCTCTCCGCTGATCGTCCCGCCAACAGCGAAGACCGCCTGGTACAGGTCGCGGGCGATGGCCTCGACGCGTTGACCGTCTGCCGGGCCCGGCGTGGGAAGAAACGGCCGCAGGTGGAGTTGGCCAGCCGCCGCGTGAGCATAAAGTGACGCGGTCACCTGATGTTGTTGGAAAATCTGTTGTGCCCGAATCATGAATTCATGAAGCGAATCCGGAGGCACGGCCACATCCTCGACAAAGGGCACCGGGCGTGTCGCCCCCTTCAGCTTGGTAAGCAGCGGAACCACGCGCGTAGGCAGCGACCACAGAAACTCGACGTCCTCAAAGGTATAAGCTTCTCGTGCAACAACAGCCCGAGTATTGTGCAGCCGGATCGAACGCAGTGAACTCTGAATTCGCTTACGAACGCCTCGATCGCTGAACCCAGTCTGCTCGACGATCAGGGCGGCTTCGGCAGCCGGCGAGATCAACGTGGCAAAGCGAGGATCGGCTTCACGGGCCAAGGTCAGCAGCCGGCGATCGAGCAGGTCGCAGGCACTCGGCTGATGCTTGGAAATAACCTGCACGGTACGCATTGCCGCTTCCAAATGGCCGAACAGAAGCAGGACCACCGCGCGATGAGCCGGCAGCGGCGCCGTATGAAGGGTTGCCCCTGTAAACAGCCCGAGTGTTCCCTCGGAGCCGACAAGCATCCGCGCAAGGTTGATGTGGGTCGCGCTACGCACATTGTGAAGATAGTATCCGCAAGTATTGCGAATGAGCGCGGGTTGATGCTTGGCGATCAACGATTCGTTGTCGGCGAGCAACTTCGAGAGTTTGCTGATAATGGTTCGTTTGATATTCTCTTCGCTGGCGGCATCAGTATTCTCGCTGGCCTCCAGCAGCGTGGTCAGTGTCGCGCCGGCGGCTGGCGACGACCTCAGCATGTCCAAGGGTTCGTTGCCAAGTGTGGCTCGATGACCTCCAGCGAGAACCATCTCCAAGCTCTGAACGTGGTCGCGCGTCGATCCAACCCGCGCCGAACGAGACCCAGCCGCATCGACACCGAGCATGCCGCCGATCGACGTAACGCTGAAGTTCGAGGGGTCGGGCGGAAAGTAGCGCCCGTGTTCCTTTAGCGCAGCGTTGAGAGGCTCGAGGACAACACCCGGCTGAACGCGAACGGTTTGATCGCCGATCGACTCGATCTGGTTCATGTGCTTGGCGAAGTCGACGATGAGCCCGCTGCCGATCGATCCTCCAGCCAGGCCCGTTCCCGCGCCGCGCGGAATGAGTGGAATACCTTTCTCAAACGAGTATTGCGCCAGTGTGACAACATCGTCGCGGTCGCGCGGAAAGACCACGCCCAGCGGAGCAATCTGATACAGACTGGCGTCGGTCGAATAAATCGATACCGTCATCGGGTCGCAACGAAGTTCACCTCGTAGCAGCCCGGACAGGTCTTCGGTGATGCGTGTTTGGTGTTCGTCCACTCGCGCCCTCCGGCGCCCGTTAATCAGTCACTAGACAATACTAAGTTTTGCTGTAGTGGCTTCAGACGCGATTAGGGCAAAAAATGAGCACCTGACTCGCCAAGGTTTCGTCAAACTCGCCCCAGTGCCTCGAGTCATCTGATTCTGTGGCTTGCGTCATCAGAAGTCGACTCAGAAAGTGCCCGCTCTTTCTGGCGCACCATGAAGTTGCAACCGCCAAAATCAAGTGACGGGGACCACTAGTGCGGCCGGCAGAACCGTCTCGAATGGTACACGAGCGAACGGCGCGAGTGGGGAGCCCCGGCGGCACCTCAATTCCACGCGAAAGGGCTTCCGGCGTTCGTTCAAGAATTCCGCGTGTCATCGAGTCGTTTCGCTTCCTGTCGGTAACGCTCGGCCAACTCCAAGTTGAACGCGGGGTGGTTTTTGTCGAGAGCGGCGCGACGGTGCCGCGCGCCGCAAGAATAGCAGACGAGAACGTCCTTCATGCAGGCGTATAGCGCCGCGTCGACCAGGAGAAAGACCATCAGAATCCCGAAGGTCGTCTTAGGATAGTACATGTAATACGCAATCGTACATAGCGATGCGCCGATTGCCGCAATGGTCAGCCCCAGACGTGGAGGAAAATCCTTCTGCCGCCACAAGTCGTCGCAGCCACACAACAAACAGCGATTCGGCGCGCCCTCGACGATGTCGTCATGCTCGACGTTGACAGACCACTCGCAGATCGAACAGTTAATCGACTCAGATGACGGAGTGACGTCGCTACGAATGATCCGCTCGCAGTTCGGGCACTGGGAAACAACTTGCATGATACTCGCGTCGCCGGACAAAGAAACAGCTTGATGGGACACATCTCCTGGCGCATGTAGGAGACCTTCGACAGCACAGCATAGACGATCAAACGCCCACTCTTCAATCAAGCCATACCGCCGCCGGCTCCGCAGCCGCAATACGGGGTTTGTGTCACACTTCGATCGACGAATAACACAACACGCACCGACCAGCGCCGGAAAGGGAATCGTCCTATGTTCACAGCGACCTACCCAGAGCACCAAACAGTAGCGACGACGTCATTTCGCCGATGAACGTGAGAATCACGCCGACGAACAGCACTCCCGTTGCCGCTTGTGTGTTGCGGTATTTGAGAATCCGCCAGACCATCCACACAACGGCGATCGGCCCGGCAATGCCGGCGGCCCAGCGAAGCCCCAACCATATCCACTGGACGTCGCTGAGTGGTGTTCCGCGTGCAGAATACAAGGCCAGCGCCGAGATCAACAACCTCGCCGCCACCGCGACACCGAAATACAGGTTGAGTTTGTTCAGTGGCGCCAGCTTCATTCCGGGAGCCGTCAAATACCAATGTCCCAGCAGCATTCCCGTCGTTGCGGCTCCCAGCATGGTTGCTGCTGAGACTTCCGAGAGCAGAAGCAACACGCGATCGGTTTCTTGCGTCGACGACAACAGCGATGCATACAGGAGTGCGCCGGCCGAGAGAACGGACATAATAAAGATGGTGATCGTGCCCGCTCGGCGGCGTTCGAGAGTCCAGAAGACCGAACCCAAAAACGACACGACCCCGAGCGTTGCGCACAGCCCGACCAATGCGCCATACGATCCCGATGCTGCCTCGGGCTCTGTTTCAATTCCCGCGCCCGTCAGCCTGCCAACGCTGAGCGCCGAGAGTACGCTCAAACCCAGCGTCACGAGCATCTGAATGCGAAAGAACCCGGACGTGACCTCACGTCGTGGCATGACGGCCCACATCAGGCTCATGCCAAATACCAGGCGTAGCGAAAACTGAGCGATCATGACGGTCGGGATATTTCAGAGGCAGCGGGACGCCAGAGCCTACTTTCGGTTGATGAACGCCATCGCTTCTGCTCGGCTCGATTGGTTTTCTTTGAACAGGCCTCGCACGGCGCTGGTCACCGTCAGGCTGCCGGGTTTGTGCACGCCGCGGATCGTCATGCAGGTGTGCGTCGCTTCCAGAACGACAACGACCCCCTTTGCATCGAGTCCCTCACTGATTAAATCGGCGATCTGGTGTGTCATCCGTTCCTGAACCTGCGGCCGCTTTGAAATCTCTTCGACAACCCGGGCCAGCTTGCTCAGCCCCGTAACCTTTCCTCGAGGAATGTAGCCGATGTGAGCGACGCCAATAAACGGCAGCAAGTGATGCTCACACATGCTGTTAAACGAAATGTCCCTTACCAGAACAAGCTCGTCGTAGGTTTCTTCGAACACCTTGCTGAGATGGCGGCCCGGGTCGGCCTGCAGTCCTCCAAACAGCTCGGCATACATTCTCGCGACCCGCGCCGGTGTCTCGCACAAGCTGGCGCGATCGGGATCTTCGCCGATGGCGATGAGAATCTCGCGCACGGCCTTCTCGATTCGGGGGAGATCAATCTCGTCGGACACGGCTATCTCGCTTGCGGTGAAAGGGACTGATTCTAGTTGGGCGTCGCGCGAAACAAAAGCGCTCGACGTTTCGTCTACGGCGGCGGCACAGAATCATTACTGCTCGCTTCGCCGCGGGTTCAGGATTCAGGGTTCAGCCTGCCCGACGTCGAGGACGATCTTCGGCACACGTTCATCAATCAATTGCACGCCGGTTGGGTAGACGTTGCCCGCTTCGAGCAGTTCTTGGAAGCAGTGCTTCATGTCGGAACGGAACTTTGCCAGGTCGATGCCCCAATACTCGTCGCCATACGGCTCCAGGTTCCGGCGCATCGATTCGTACAATTTGCGTGCGCCGCCCAGGTTTTCATTGCCGAAATGAAATAGGGCCACCGCTGCCTGAATCAGGCTTTGCAGAAACTTCTTCTCGTCGCCGGGGGCCTCCGTCCACAGCTCCTCAAGCACATCGTGACACTCGAAAAACTCCTCTTCGTTAAATAACCGAAGGCCTTCCAGGTATTTCTCGGGATACTCGACGCTCATTGGCTGTGACTTTGGTTTCTAACGTTGTTGTGAGATTCCTGTGATTTGCCATTTTTCGTCCGGTGCGTATCATCATAATCTGATTGTAGTCGCAGGGGCCGTCGAGAGAACGCCCGCCAAGCGACTCCTTTTCCAATTTCTTCAAATCTGTATTAACACGCCCTGAACCATTGAACCTTGTTTCAAGACCCGGTGGTGGTTGCGGATCTTGCGAATGACGGGGCAGCGTTGCCACGTGTCGAGTGTTGAAACAAATTTCCGTAGGCCGCCAATGCCCGCTAAAAACGTATCCCGCGATGTCAAAAAACTGCGCACCCGCGCCCGGGCCGTTGCCAGAGGTCTCTCGAAAACCTATCCCGACGTCGAGTGCGCGCTGATTCACGACTCACCTTTTCAGCTGCTGGTCTCGACGATTTTGTCTGCTCAGTGTACTGACGAGCGAGTGAATGCCGTTACGCCGGAGTTGTTTGCCAAATACCCGACTGCGGAAAAGCTTGGCCGGGCCTCGCAAAAGGCCGTTGAAACCATCATCCACTCGTTGGGCTTTTTTCGGGCGAAGGCGACCAACCTACGTGGGATGGCGCAAACTGTGACGAAGGAACACCGTGGAACCATTCCGCAGACGCTTGATGAACTCGTCGCGTTGCCGGGTGTCGGCCGCAAGACGGCCAACGTCGTTCTGGGGACGGCGTTCGGCATCCCCAGCGGCGTCGTCGTCGACACCCACGTCAAGCGGATTAGCAATCTGATTGGCCTGACCCAGAGCAAGAACCCGGAGATCATCGAACGCAATTTGGCGGCGATCTTGCCGAAAAAGGAATGGATTGATTTTTCCCACCGCATGATCCATCACGGCCGCCGCATCTGCATCGCCCGTCGCCCGCAATGCGCTGAGTGCCCGATTCTCAAGCATTGTGAACGTGTCGGTCTGCCTCCGATCGAACCCGAATAGCCATTCTTGCGTGACGGGGTGCGAACTCTTACGCCACAGGTGGCGCTGCTGCCGCCGGTCGAACCGCTGTCGCTGCCCGGCGCCCCGAACGGCCCTTGGACTGATTCGGGACGACAACGGCCTCTGAAGGCCATCGGTTGGTAGTGGGTCAGTTTGCGGGCGGCAATCCGGCGGCTCAGACGGCCGGCGCTTGACAAGGCCATGATACCTGTGCGATCCTTCAGGTATGCCTAAACGCTCAAGCAAGAAAAAACGGCCCCGCGATGCGAACCAACGCGCAAAATCCATTGTCGATGATGCTACGTCCACGCCATCCGCTGAGACGAAGGGCGCACAAGTTGACGATGGCAAGAATCCTGCGGCCGTGGCTCTTGGTCGGCTGGGTGGGCTAAAAGGCGGTAAGCAAAGAGCAAAGAAGTTGTCGAAGGCGAGGCGTAGCGAGATTGCCGCAAAAGCAGCCAAAGCGAGGTGGACAAAACACAAGAAAAAAGCAAAACCGGGATCACAGCGTGGCTAAGCGTAGAGCTAAGAAGGACACCCCTGAGCAACCAAGTGTTTACAATCTCGTCTTGTTTCAGCAGGGCGGCGAGATGCTTGACAGAGACACTTTCGCCAGCATACAGGATAAACTTGACGAAAACATCACCACGAATGTCGACCAGACGGAGATAGATGTCTGGATTGAATCTCCTGGAGGAGATGCACATGCAGCATTCAAGATGTATTTGGATCTCCGAAGTCGTTGTAGCAAGCTCCGCGCGTACGTTCCGGATTACGCGAAGAGTGCAGCGACGCTGTTTGCGATAGGGGCAGACGAGCTTTTCATGGCTGCTGCGGCCGATCTTGGCCCGTTGGACGTTCAACTTGAGCATCCAGATCGGGAGGGCGAAATCGTTTCGTCTCTTTCCGGAGCAAATTCCCTGGAGCATCTCACTCGTTTAGCGCGGGATCTCGCCCTGATGTCTGGCCCGCTTTTGGTGCAAATTACCGGACTTCCAAGAGCCCAAGTCTTACGAGAACTTCTTGATTTTACGTCAAAGTCTCTTGGTCCCGTTGTTTCAAAATTAGACCCTCAATTGATCCACGAGGCTTCCGAAGCTCTTCAAGTGACAAAGCGATACGCAGAGATTGTCTTGAAATTGAGAATTAACAACACGTTGGATGCGAGGGAAATTGAAAGGATTGCAAAAGCCTTCGTGACGGAATACCCTACTCATGGATATGTGATTGACAGAGGCCAACTTGCGGAAGTGGGAATCGCATCTAAACCGATAGAACAACACATTTTGTGGCCACAGATGAAAAGTTTGTACAAAGCCTTTTCGGAAACATCCAAAAAGGCGATAATAGAAGTAGCAAGCGGTCCGTTTATCAAAAGTGGAGGATTGTTGAAATGATCTTCGTGAGCAAGCAAGATCAGAAAAACAACGAAGCGACGGAACGCATTGTTGATCCATGCAATGACAGCAACGAGTGGCCTGCACCGGAAAGCCTGTTCCGTAACGTGTCCGTGATCCCACTGGGTGAAGATGCTGAGCGAGACAGAAAAATCCGGGACGGGTGGCAACAGACTAAGGCACCCTAATGCTGTTGGGCTCCCACAGACGAAACGCCCCATTGGGGCGTTTTTTTATGCGCCGACACTTGACATTACTTGACCGCTCAAGCATAATGGTCAGTATGAATCGTCTGACCACAGAGAAGCGAGTCGCCGTCATCTCCGCCCTGGTCGAAGGGTGCAGCATCCGGGCAACCGTCCGAATGACCGGCGTGTCAAAGAACACGGTAACTAAACTGCTCGTAGATATGGGCAAGGCTTGCTCTGACTACCAGGACGAAGTGCTCCGCGATCTCCCCTGTAGACGAGTGCAACTCGATGAGATTTGGAGCTTCTGCTACTCGAAGTCCAAGAACGTTCCTGAAGAGAAACATGGGCAATTCGGCTACGGTGACGTCTGGACATGGACTGCGATTTGCGCTGACACAAAGCTGGTCCCGTCATGGTTCGTAGGAAACCGCGACGGTGCATCAGCGGCCGAATTCGTGAACGATCTTGCCAGCCGTCTCAAGCATCGCATTCAGTTGACGACAGACGGCCACAAGCCGTACTTGGAAGCCGTCGAGAACGCTTTCGGCTCAGAAGTCGACTACGCCATGCTCATCAAAATATACGGATCAGAACCCGAAGCAGAAAAGCGGTACAGTCCCGCTAAATGCGTTGGGGCAGACAAACACGTGGTATCGGGCCACCCGGAAAGGAAGCATGTTTCGACAAGCTACGTTGAGCGCCAGAATCTCACCATGCGAATGCAGATGAGGCGATTCACGCGACTGACGAACGCATTCAGCAAGAAAGTCGAGAACCACGCCCACGCGATCGCCCTACACTTCATGCACTATAATTTCGCACGCCTTCACCAGACGCTAAAATCGACTCCGGCAATGCGAGCGGGCGTAACCGATCATCTATGGTCGGTTGAAGAAATCGTTGGATTACTCAAAAAAACGGAAAGTCGCGCAAACTGACCCACTACCCATCGGTTGAGCATCTTTTCGATCGTCCCGGCGAACGGTATGATGGAACGTCAGTTATTTCGACACACACATGCGGAAATACGACGATGACGGGCAAATCGCCCGCTGAACGATAGATTGGCGGACCGCGCGGGTACGCTGTCACCTATGATTGACGAACATGAAAATATTGTTTTTGCAAAAACGTCTTCTCTTCCCGGCCAATAGCGGAGGAAAAATTCGCACGTTGAACGTGTTGCGGCATCTCGCCCGGTGGCACGAGGTGACCTACCTGTGCAACATTCAGTCTGGCGATGACAAATACGCCGACGAGATGCGGGATTTGGGCGTCCGCCTGGAGACGATTCCCTGGGCCGAGGCCCCGCGCGGCAGCTTCCGCTTTTATGGTGAACTCACTCGCAATCTGTTTTCGCCACATCCGTTCAACGTCGACAAGGATTTCGACCCCAGGCTGCGACGACGTGCGTCGGAATTACTTGCTGCCGAGCCGTTTGATTTGCTCATCTGTGACTTTGTTCAGATGGCCCGAAACGCCATTGGATTGGACGCCCCCGCAAAGCTTCTGTTCACCCACAACGTCGAAGCCCAGATTTTCCGGCGACATGCGCGAAATGGCTCTGGCTGGCTGCGGCGCCGGTTCATGAGCTATCAATGGCGAAAAATGCGACGCTTCGAAGGAGAAGCCGGCAAGGGGTTTGATGGCGTCGTCGCTGTCAGTAACCGCGATCAACAATCGTTCGAGTCCGACTACGGCTGGCAGCACGCGCACGTCATCGATACCGCCGTAAACGTCGAGTACTTTCAACCGCAAGCCGAATCCGAGAAGCCGGGCCACGTGCTGTTCATTGGCTCGTTGGATTGGACGCCGAACGAAGAGGGCGTCGAGCATTTCGTTCGCAACGTTTGGCCCGAAGTCCGCAAGCGGCATCCCCAAGCCGTATTTCAGGTCGTCGGCCGGAATCCGCCTGCTTCGGTGACCCGCTTGGGAGAGGTCCCCGGCGTCGAGGTTGTGGGAACAGTTCCCGACGTTCGGCCCTACGTCGCTCAGGCGGCCGTCGTCGTTGTTCCGCTGTTTGTCGGTGGTGGAACGAGGCTCAAGATTTTCGAAGCCATGGCGATGAACAAGGCTGTCGTGAGTACGTCGTTGGGAGCGGAGGGTCTGGACGTGATCGACGGAGAGCACATCCGCATTTCCGATGCGGACTCCGACTTCGCGCAGGCGGTTTCCGAACTTCTCAGTGATTCCCCGAAGCGTGCAAGGCTTGCCGAAAACGCGTGTCGTCTCGTTCAGGAGAGTTTTTCAGCGGAGACGGTCGCGCGGCAGTTCGACCAAATCTGCCGTGAAACGGTGGCAGCCGCGGCACGCTCAGGCAGCGACGTGACATCCGTTGGGGAACAGCCGGACGGGATGGCCTGAAATCGGCCGATTCATTTTCCCTGTTCCCGCCGTGTGCCCCTGCCCATACGCGAGAACCGCACGCGCTTACTCCAGGCGGACGTTGTCAAAATACAGCGTTCTTGGCTCGGGCGGTCGGACAACAAAGAATTGCAGAAGCGCAACATTGCCCAGGTCCAACCGCCGCTCACGTGGCGCGGTGGCGACAGTGGCGAGATCGACCCGGATTTCGTTCCAGCCAGGCGTGAGGCGTTCCGTCTGGTGGAAGCGATCATCGGGCTCGCCGGTATGCAGGACGTCGTGGATCTTGACGATGAGTTCGAGCGCTGGTCCGCCGTCCAAGAAGACATCGCACCGCAAGCGTTCGTACGTTCGCCAATTGGGTGGGACGGGTCGCAGCGAGATGCCGGGGTACGTGCCCGCCGTGAGATTGACCTGTAGCGCGCGATTGCCGTGAGTGGCGTGAGACGGCACAAACGCGATTCGGCCTTCTCGTGCCGACCAGTGGAATCGTTCGAGGTTGCTCTCGAACGAAGCGAGCTGCGGCATGGCCGCGCGTTGCCAAAGCACGGCTGACAATCTGAGCCCCGGGTTCCAAACGCCGATGACGATCAAGCCTGCTGCACCCGTGCGACACATCATCTTCCAGCGGCGCGATTTGACAACCGCCCCGACGCACCAGACGATCCCGGCCGTTGCGCCAAGACCGTTGGCGAACGCATCGGACCAGCTCGGCTGGCGTCCCACGAATTGTTGAACATATTCCGTCAGAACGCCCAGAAGCCCCAGCAGACACAAAGTCGCGATCGCGCACGTAAAGTTGGAACGGCTCGATCGAGAATCGAGCGCTCGGTACACGAAAATGGCCAGAACGGCGAACGCCGGAGCGTGTAAGAGGTCAAACAGCGGTCCCGTCTCTGGGAGCACCGTGGGAATGGGCGCGACAAGAGCCAAACTGACCAGCAGCAGTAATGCGGCCACCGCAATCAGGTTCGGTTGCCGAGCCGGCGTGTGTTGATCACCGCTTGCACGTCTCACGTTACGCTCCGCGGCCGTCGTTCAGTCTGTTCGAACCAGCCGGGCCGTTTTGCGCGTTCATTGAGTTGGGCCGGGCAACACGATCGGAGCATTCGGCACGATGGCGGGCGCGAGAAAACGGGGCTCAGCGGCGCTCACGTCACGGTGCGAGCTTTCAATTGGTGCCGGAATACCTGGTTCGCGCCCCGACGATCTTTGTGGAATCAGTTCATTCGGCTGATTGGCGGGGATGGGCTGCGGTGGCGCGAATGTCGGCCGTTGTTCGTCGTTCAGCGCGGGCGGGCTGTAATCTGGTAAGGAAACATCACAACTCTCGTCCGAGCGTCGCCATTGTGTGGCGTAATAGCCGAAGCCCGCAGTACGATAGGGTGGGTCCGAGAAATAGAAGGACTCGTTGTGAATGGCCCGATGCTGTTGTGTGTGTTTGATCTTCCATCGCCTCCAGCACTGCTCCATGTGAATGCTGAGTCGATCCCATAACAGCGGCCCAGTGTGATAGCCGCCGCCCGGGACGACCATTTGTGGTGACACGTTGCAATAGGGATCGCCCGCTGCACAACCACCTGGTGCTGGTCCGGCATATTGTGGGACGAACGCGACGGGTGAAGCGTGTACGAAACCCGTTGATCCGGGCACCGGCTCGAGGGGTCCTGGCTCATCACAAAAGATTCCCGCCGGCACGACCGCTCGTCCATTGTCGTTGATCGTTGCCGGTATCGGCTGCTCCCAACCATAGACGCCCGCCGGTACCACGGGGGCAAACTCGCCACGTGCCGGCATCGGCTGTTCCGATTGATAGACGCCCGCAGGCACAATAGGAACCGAATGGTTCTTGATCCTTTCAGAGGACCGCTGTTCTCGTGCGACGAGCTCAATCGATTGAGCAGTCTGCCGAACGCGGGATCGGTCCGGCGCATCAGAGAACTCCAGTGGCATCGAGAACTGTCTGGGCGACGCGTCCAATGACGGGTCGGCGGCGTGTAATACCGAACACGCCAGAACGGCTGCCACCATGGAGTTTGCAATAGTCGTCGATCGAGACACATCTACTCCCTTAGATACTCTCTCTTCGCCACGTTCCACATCCCAATGCCGGATGCGTTATCAACGGTATTCAAATCGTTGTCGTCGAGATGAAACGGCTCAGCGCGGGTGATGGAGAGCCCTTATCAGTTGAAATCAAGCCTTGATCAGCGGCCCCGGCGTCCGATACCGCGTCGAGCGCCGCCAGCCGGCATCTGGTAGTAGTGCGAATAGTTGAAGAACGCACTTGGGTGCCCGGTCGCTCCGATCCGAGCCGCTGGCCTCTGGTTGCGGAGTTGATCCTGCTGTCGCTGCAAATCGTAAATCGACCGGGAAAGGTCGGCATTTTCCTGACGAAGCCTTTGTTCGGGGCGAACGCGACGCAGATAGTTAAACCCGATGCCGGAACTCCCACCACCTCGCAGGAGATCGAGGTAGGGGCTAATCGTGGGGCGCCGGCGACCGGCAGCACCACTTCCCACGGGACGGTCGCGCTGTGCCAGCGCGGGGTTTGCCAATGCGACCGTCAAGAGCGCCGCCGCGCTCGTCGTCAAGAGCGTCGAATTCATCATCATTGCTCTCCGCAACACTCACCGGACTCTTAGCGAGTGTATTCTACAAGTGGACCCGAAACATTCTGATGGGCAGTGTCGACTTCCTATTTGAAACGTTCAGTTTCATCACGACCGGGTTTCGGGATGGCGCTTAATCCAATGATATTCGCGTTACGTCGTTCAAGCAAGATGTTGGACAACTCGTTGTTTTTTTGGAAGTGTCATGTCAATGTTGACAGCGTCGGAACGGCCCGAACGTGTTGTCAGACGCTTTCACAAGACCCGGTTGCGGCGGGTTCTGAGACCGCTTTTAGAAGCCTCCACTCCCACTTCCATTATTATTGCCGTTGTTGGAATTTCTGCCTCGCTGTAGTGCTCGAACTGTTCCGTTGCCCAGGAGCGTAAAGCCAAACGCTCGTTCGAACGGTGCCGTGACCTTGGCTACGAAGTTATCCAACGCGATCATATGATCGGCCTGAATGTAAATCCGGTCACCGGGAAAGAGTTGATAGTTGGTTGTGGTAATCCCATCCTCGACGATGGCCCTCCAGTCGACGTTCATCGTTTGCGCCATACCACGGCCGGCCGGCGCGGGTCGTGCGACCCAGATCTTTTTGGAAGAGACGTCGGACAGGCCTTCCAGTTGCGCGATGGCGTCGAGCACGGTTTCGTTTCCTGTACACGGTATCCGCGTTACGGATTCTCCGAAGCCGCCTCCGTCACTCACGACATAGAACACCTTGCTGTTGTAAGACAGCACATCGACCTGCACTTCGGGTTCATGAATAAAATCGGCAAGATGACCTTCGATCGCTGCCTTGGCCCCGTCGAGTTCCATGCCGGACAGAAACACACTCCCGTAAACCCCCAGCGATATCGTGCCGTCCGGCCGGACGAGGTGCTCACCCGTGATGACCTGTTTGCCCTCAATATTTGGCATCGAAACCGCGACCTCGGCATCCTGCAGTCCAACTGCGTCGCCGCGCAGGTGATTCTCGATGGCTGTTTTCGCTTCCAGCACCGTCAGGCCTGCAACGGGTACCGAATCGTATTCCGGGCCGAGGTCGACGGTGCCATCTGCCTGAACGTTGTAGATGTTGTTGATGACCCGAAACTCGTTCGCAATCGGATCGGGGTCGATCGTCTCCAGCGGCAGCGCGTTGGCGACACGGATGAGTAGTTCGTCACCCGCGCGGAGCTTGTCTTCAGGCGGGCGGATATTATGCACCGCTTCGACCAGCAGGATGTCGGGCGGCTCAATTCGATACCGCGGATACGCGGCCTTCTCCAACTCGCGAGGGATGCCACTCTGCGCAATCTCCGGCAGTTGTCTCTGGATCGCCGCTGTATGGCAACCCGATCCGGTAGCGAAGCCCAACAACATCGCCGTGATCGACAACATTTTGCAGATGCGTGAGAACGACATGGGTCTCTTCTATGGTGAAAATAGGCAATCTGATGTTCGGCGAGGGATCGTGATCCGATAAAAACGGTACGAGCGCCAGTATTGATACAATCGGAAGAACCGGTCATCTGCTGCAAAGCGTTTGGCCGAGCGACCAGCGCAGCAACGGCAATCGCACCATGAGAATCGGGAGAATCGTCATAACCGGAAAAGTCTAACATCGACCGCTGATCACCAGAGGTGCCACGAGGCGGTCGAGACGATGTATAGGCCCAATAGTAGATTCGTCACGGCGTGGGCGACGATACAGGCCCACAGGTTACGTGTGCGGTAGTACAGGTAATTTGCCAAGGCTCCCCAGGCCAGCGCGGCTAAGAATTCCGGATGCGTCGCCGCAAACAGAAGCGTCACCGCTGCGAAACTGGCCGGCGTAAATTGACCCTGTGGGACGTTTTCGAAGTTCTCATCCACGACGTAACGCAGAACAAAACCCCGCCAAAACACCTCTTCCATCAAGGGGACGATCACAACCAGGCCAGTCATTCGGACGGCCAAGAACGCCCACACGACGAACGGCGACGACAGCTCAGAAAACGGATCATAGGCTGATCGCGTTCCCGCCGATTGCAGCCAGGAGGGCAATCGATCCACGAATTCGGTCGGCAATGCCAATCGGCTCAGCACAACCCAGATCACTATTCCCAATACCCCGACGGTCACTCCCAGCCCCACTCCTTTCGATGACGGCTTTGGGTAGCGTGCTCGGAAATGCCACCAGGCGGCCGCCACCAGTGCCGTCTTCACGGCGTACCAGAACGGATACCAGGTGCTGCTTCCGGTGCTCCCCTCGAGAAGTCCCAGACCGGCAAACAACACGTATGGTGCCGCGTACACCACGATGGGATAATTGAGGAATGAATGGATTCGAGCCCTCACGTCGATTGGAGTCCTTCAATAGTCCAATAGGAATCGACTGATAACACAACCTTCGTCCGATGCCACGAATGCACCTTCTTGACACCGTTTCAAAGCCCGCTGATAATCAGTACGTAGCTTATGGCCGTAGACCATATCCGGCGGGGCGGGGCTGTGTCTATCGCGCCGCCGTGAGGCGGCGAATTCCAAGTCTTGGCTTGATGCCGACTGGCGACGCACGACCAGTACCCGGTTGATCGCGTGAGGCGAGAGCGCCGCTGCCAACATCTTGAAACGTTTTGCCCGCTAGACTCTTCGATCTGAAAACCATGCCACCAAAGAACAAGAACAGCGGCTTATCTAGTGGAACTCGGCGGATCAACGGACGTCCTCTGTTGATTCTGCTTGCCGTGCTGATACCGATGGCCGTTGCTATCCATTTCATCCATGCCTTCATGGTCGAGCGATCGGCCCAGAACCTGCTTCGGCGGGCCAACGAACTTCGTGCGGAGGGCGAGCTGAAGGAATCGATCTCGCATTTGCAGAAATATGTTCGATTCGTTCCCGACGACCTAGAAACGCTCGTCACTCTGGGCGAAACGCTGGAACAGATCGCCGAAACACCGCAAGACCATTTTCGAGTCTACTTGACGTTCGAAGAGGTGGTCCGGCGCGATCCCCAGCGAGACGAACTCCGACGCCGAATCGCTACAATGGCCATTGAGAAGTTGGGCCGCTTTGATGATGCGCAGACCCACCTTGAGGTTTTGCTTGAGACATTTCCCGATGATGGCGAGTTGCAATACCAGTTCGGGCTGTGTGAGCAAGCCCAGCGCAAGTTTCATGAGGCGGCCACCTGGTATCAATCGGCGATCGACGACGGCTACCATGAGGTACCGGCGTATGCGCAACTGGCTCGACTTCAGGGAACCCGGCTCGATCAGCCCGATCAAGCGGCCGCAACAATCGAGGCGATGGTCGAGGCCAATCCTGATTCGTCGGAGGCGCTGCTCGTGCGTGCCGAGTATCGAAGCCAGCTCGGTTCGCTTGACACAGCGCTCGAGGACGCCCAGCGCGCTCAGGAGCTGGGCGACGATGACGTCGACGCGACATTTTTTGCGACGGAATTAGCTGCGAAAACAGCGGCCGGCTCGCGGCCTAAGCTTCTCAAGGTGCGGGAACGAGTCGAGAAAGCTCTCGAAAAATATCCCGACGACGAACGCTTTTACCACGTCTTGTCGACGGTCCACTTCGGGCTCGGCGAGCCAGACGCGGCGATCGCGGCCATTCGCCTTGGGAAAACGAATTTGCCCGACAATGTTGACTTGGCATGGGTCTTGGCTGATCTGCTCATCTCGAACGGAGAAACCGAGGCGGCGCAGGAAGAGATCAAGAAGGCTCGGGAGCTCGACGATAGCGAAGCATTTCCCAACTATCTCGAAGCCCGGATCTTGAAATCGGGTGGCGATCTGATTCGCGCCGCGCAAAGGCTTGAGGAAGTGCTCACGCAAGTCGACCGAGAGAATCGTCTGTCCGTTCTGGCCCGAATTCAATTGGGTGATTGTTATCGGCTGATGGGCGATTTCGAACGTCAGCTCGAAGAATACCGCCGTATTCTCGACATCGACCCACTCTCAGTCTCGGGGGGAACTGGTGCCGCCTCGGCCCTGCTTGCGCTGGGGCGAACCCGGGAAGCATTGACACAATATCGCCTGCTCATCGATGCTCCCACCGTGGCGCTGCAAGTTGCGAAGATTCTGTTCCAGCAGAACCTTCAGCTCGCGCAGGGCGAGCGCAACTGGGACCCTGTCGATGACGTCTTGGCACGCGTGGCCGCGGACGCGTCGGATCAATTCGAAGCCGAGCTGCTTCGGGTCGAAGTTCTCAATGCAAAGGGCCAACGCGATCGCGCCCAGGAATTGCTCGAGGAACTGCAGAAGTCGAACCCTGAGGCACCGACGATCTCCGCAGCTCTATCGCGGATCGCCATGCAGGGTGAACAATGGGACGAGGCGACGCGCATCCTCGACGAAGCCGAGAAACGTTTAGGCGACCGAGTCGCTCTTCGCGTCGCCCGTGCGGACTATCTTGCGTTGCGCGGGGAAGAGGACGCCGATGCCAGACTGTTCGCCCTTGAACAGGGCTTGGAACAGTTTACGAGCGCCGAGCAACAAGGCCTGCTTCAAAGTCTGGCCGCCATCCGGCTTCGTCGGAGCGAGTCGGCGGCAAGACAACGGGTTTGGAAGAAGTTGGCGGCGCTGCGTCCCGACCACGTACGAGATCAATTCCGCCTGTACGAACTTTCGTTGCAAGTCAACGACGACGACGGTGCAAAGCGGGCTCGCGAGAACCTGAAACGCGTCGAAGGAGCGGAGGGCTCGCATGTTCGTGCGTCCAAAGTCCTGCGAATCATCGAGACATCGACTGCCGAACAGACCGAGGCACTCGAGGAAGCCAGGTCTTTGCTGAAGCAGATTGCCGTTCAAAGGCCGGGTTGGGATTTCGTCCCGATCGGCGAAGCCCGTATCGATCAACTCCTCGGTGACGATGAACGGGCGACCGAGAATTATCTTCGGGCCATCGAGTTGGGAAATCGCGATCCCACGCTGTTGCGAAGGGCGATCGAGTTACTCACTTCCCGGCAAATGTACGCCGAAGCCGATCAGTTGCTCGCGCAGCTACGTGAGTCGATGCCCTCCGCGACGAACAAGCGGATGGGTCAGTTGGCTGCCCAGGTGTCGCTGCTAAGTTCTGATTTCGACCGGGCGCTTTCTTTGGCGAAGGAGTCGATTTCTCCAGATTCCAAAGACGAACGCGATCACATCTGGCTGGCGCGCATGCAGGCCGCCGCCGGCCAGCCCAAGCAGGCAGAGGCATCGCTGCGAAACGCCGTCGAACTTGCGCCCGGCAAACCGGGGCCTCGCGTCATGCTCGTACAGTTCCTTGTGCGATCCGACGAGAAAGATAAGGCCGAGACTGAAATCGAGAATGCAAAACAGGCGCTGCCGCCAGAAACAGCCCCCTTGGCATTGGCACTTTGCTACGAAATGGTCAGCAAACTTGATCTGGCCGAAGAGAGTTATCAAGCTGTCCTTAAGGCCAAACCCGAAGACGGCGCGACGCTGCAGGCGCTTGCTGCATTTTATCTGCGGACAAAACAGGCGGTGAAGGCTGAGCCACTACTGCGAAAATTCATCGACCCGCAAAGCGAGTTTTCCACGACGCAGCAAAACCGCGCCCGTCGCGCTCTGGCGACGACGATTGCCGGCAAGGACTATGCTCACTTTCTCGAAGCGCTGGCCCTGCTCGACGTCGAGACCGATGATCCGGGAAATGCTCTCGCCAATCGGCGGCTCAAAGCTCGCTTGTTGGCGACGCGATCGCGACGCCAGAATTTGCGAAAGGCGATTGAGATTCTCGAGGCGCTGGAGCGGGATGAGTCGCTCGCCGCCGCCGACGAGTACCTGTTGGCGAAAGCCTACGACGCTGCCGATGAACGGCAAAAGGCGGATCGGCGCTGGCAGAACTTGGTTGCGACGAACGAGAAGAACGCGAACTTTCTGGCTGAATTTGTGGCGCGCAGTTTGCAAAACGATCGTTTTGACGAAGCCGAACGCTCGTTGGAAAAACTGAAGAAGCTGCAGACTTCTGCTTTCATCACGCAGGCGCTGTCGGCGCGGTTGCTCGTGTTGCGAGATCAGCCGGGACCGGCGATCCAACTGCTGCGATCATACGTCGAAAACGAGCAGACCCCCGTTCCGAACCGGATCGATCGCGTCGATCAGGTGGCGCGGCTGCTCATCGAATTGGTAGCCAACGACACACGCATCAAACCGGAAGCGTCCGGTCAACTCGCGCGAGAGGCCGAGCGATGGTTTCACGAAGTCATTCCGGAAAAGCCGCAATCGTCGTTACCGCTGATCGTCTATCTGGGCAAACGCGGCCGTCTCGATGAAGCGCTGGATGTCTGCGGGAATCTCCAAGACTCGCCGCTGAAATTAAACGCCATCGCGGCCGGAATTACCGCTGTCCGCGAAGCCGGTGCCGAACAGAAACACGTCGTCCGGCTTGACGAATGGTTGACGGCGTTCATTCAAGCTGAACCAGATTCGCTAGTGGCCGTGTTGCAATTGGCCCAGCTTCGCGACCTCATGGGGCGCTATGAGGAAGCCGAGTTGTACTATCAGTCGTTGCTGAAAGCCGCCCCTCGCAACTTCATCGTGCTGAACAATCTAGCGTGGTTGCTTTCCGTGCATGCCCAGCGGCACGACGATGCGGAGAAGATGGTCGATCAGGCGATCGAGATCGCTGGCCCGAATGCGTCGCTGCTCGACACGCGTGCAACCATCTTGTTGAATCAAAAACGAACCGATGAGGCGATCGAAGCTCTCAGAGAGTCGGTCGCTCAGAACGACACACCGCTCACGCAGTACCATCTCGCACAGGCACTCCACCAGGGCAACGATTCGCGCGCCGCACGTCTACATTTCCGCAAAGCGACACTGGCCGGCTTGACGGTTGAGAAGATTCACGCACTGGAGAAGGACGTCTTTCTCGAACTCGCCAAACTCTACAGCGACGAATAGCCGTCGATGCCGACTGATTCCGCCCACTACTGGGACAGCGATGCGTTGGGACAAGGCGGCGTTCCCCAACTCGAACCCAGGCGATTCTCACACGGATGGTTGATTGTTGATGCGAACGGTAATCAAGAACGCAACCTGCGTGCTGCCCGATGCGACCGAACGTGTCGACGTCCTCATCGATGGGGCCAAAATTGCCGCAATCGACCCACCGGTAGGGACTCGCGCCGACGAAACGGTCGACGCGGGCGGCTTGCACCTCATTCCCGGCGTCATTGATGACCAAGTCCACTTTCGCGACCCGGGCCTGACGCACAAGGAAGACCTGAAAACGGGGAGCCTTGCCTGCGCCAAAGGCGGCGTGACGACCTTTCTGGAAATGCCCAACACGAACCCGTCCGTGACGACGCAACCGATTCTCGAATCAAAACTTCGCTTGGCCGCTTCGAAGTGCATCGTCAACTACGGTTTCTACATCGGCGCCACGGAAGAAAACCTCGACGAACTTAAGGGTGCCCGTCGGACTCCGGGCATAAAGATCTTCATCGGCTCGAGCACCGGCAATTTATTGGTCGACGAACAAGATGCGCTCGAGCGAATCTTCGCTGAAACGACGTTGCCGATCTGCGCGCATTGCGAAGACGAAGCGACCGTTCGCGCAAACGCTGCCGCGCTCGGCGGCGGACACGACGTTGCCGATCATTCACGTATTCGCGATGTCGAAGCAGCCATCGTCGCCACGCGGAGATCCGTCGACCTTGCACAGCGGCACGAGCATCGTTTCCATGTCTTGCACGTCTCAACGGCTGCCGAAGTCGAGTTCTTGCGGTCGCGGCACGAATTCGTGACGGCAGAAGTCTGCCCGCACCACCTGTTCTTTTGCACCGACGACTATGATCGCCTCGGCTCGCTTGTACAAATGAACCCATCCGTGAAGTCGGCTGATGACAATCGAGCGTTGTGGAAAGGCTTATGTGATGGAACGATTCAGGTCGTGGCGACCGATCACGCTCCACACACGCTCGAAGAAAAAAGCCGACCTTATCCTGAATCGCCGTCCGGAGTTCCTGCCGTCGAGAATTCGCTGGCGCTGATGCTCAACCAGGTCCATCTCGGCGAATGCACGTTGGAGCAGGTCGTTGGCTGGATGTGTAGCGCGCCCGCGCGCACGTGGGACATTGTCGGCAAGGGCAGCGTTGTTGAGGGTTACGATGCCGATCTGGTCTTGATCGATCTGAACAAGACCGCGACGATTCGTAATGCCGATCAACTCACCAAGAGCCGATGGAGCCCGTGGGATGGTGTCACGCTGACCGGTTGGCCCGTTCGTACATGGGTCATGGGGCGGCAAGTGTATTGCGACGGCAAGGTTGACGAAAGCCCGCGAGGCCACGAAGCCGTCTTCGACCACACGCGGGGCGGCTATTGGAGGACGTAACGCGCATCAGCGCTGAATGTGGCCGTCTGTTTTGATCGGAAGCCGCACGGACATCCACGTTCCCGGAATTGGGGGCAGGTGGACCACAACGTTGGTGGGCGTCGGCTCGGCTAAAATACGGTGATGTCGGCGAGAGGAAACGTCTCACGTGAGTAGACGAACAGATGGACCAACCGAATCCGATCGCACGCGTGTTGAGTTCACCATGCGTTTGAAGCGACGGCGCAAGGCGCGGATTGTGTTGGCCGTGGCTCTCCTCTCGTGTGCCGGCGCGGCGTTGGCGTATTCGCAACGTCACGCGAAAGCCAAGACCTACGGCTATGAGATTGTTAACACGTTTCCGCACGATCGGGCTGCGTATTGCCAGGGATTGGTTTTTGACGAGGGCGTTCTCTACGAAAGCACCGGGCAATACGGCAAATCGTCCGTTCGAACAGTCGAGCTTGAGACGGGAAACGTGCTCAAACAGCAACAGCTCAAGTCATCGCTGTTTGGCGAGGGCATCGTGGTGTGGGAACAAGACCTGATTCAGCTTTCGTGGAGAAGCCAAGCCGCGTTCATCTACGACAAAAAAACGCTCAAGTATCGCAGCTATTTCCGTTACGCCGGCGAGGGCTGGGGCCTGACACACGATGGAAAGCATTTGATTCAGAGTGACGGAACTTCGACACTCCGATTTCTCAATCCCCGCACGCATCGCGTCACTCGTCGCCTCAAGGTGAGGGATGGACGTCGGCCGATCGAACATCTGAACGAATTGGAATATGTCGGCGGCGAGATTTACGCCAACGTCTGGCATTCCGATTCGATCGCCCGGATTGACCCCGAAAATGGGCGCGTGACGGGCTGGATTGATCTTAGCGGGTTGTTTCCACCCTCACAGAGACGGGATCGCGAGTCGGTTCTCAACGGCATCGCCTATGACAAGCAGAAAAAGCGGCTGTTTGTGACGGGGAAGAACTGGCCAAATCTGTTCGAAATCCGCGTTGTCGAGCAGTAATCTCGCCATGTATATGGTGACGCTCGATCATCGTCGCCGTTGCGACGCTCATTGCTCACCCGCCTTCGGCGTGAGATTATGCCACTCGGTTGGGACGTCGCTCCAGCGTGAATCACCAATGGCTCAGTATCTCGCTACCCGAGCGTGTGGACAGTGCACGGTACGATTCAGTGTCGATGCTTTCGCTCACAAACTGAACTCTGCCATCTGCGAACAGGAACAACCCGCCACCGGTATGGTCGCTACGAAAGCCGCTGGTTGCGTGCGGGCCTCCGTTGTCACCGTCACGGCAGTCGAGGAGATCGGGCCCTGTGGATGCATATGACTCCATGACCGGATTGTCATTGAGCGGCTGCCGGGTCGTGCCCCAGATCGATGTCGAGGCGAAGCCGGCTGCTGCCTTCACGCCCGTCGACACGACTTCTGCCACGATCCAAGCGTTGATCGGCTGGAATACCTCGCCGTTGGACGCACTCCCGGCTGGCGTCGGGCAGTCGCCCAATTCGCAAACCTTCCACGACTGACCGCAGGCCCCTTCGCCCAAGGCGAATGTATTTGTCGTGCCGTCGGTCACGTCGCGAAAACGAGTTGGCCGGTTGAGTTCAAACATTCCAACGACGTTGCCGTCAGTGGGGAGAAGACACCAAGCATCGTTCGGACCCTTCGAACAAAGATAGTTCGTGAGGCCGAATTGAACGGGCCAATCCAACCCTGTTGCGGCGACGGTTTCCATCCACGTTGGAGACGAAGCGGGATTGGTCTGTGAAGCCGACGGACAGATGAAAAGTGGAATTGGTGTCGCAGTCACCGCATGGTTGGTCGGATCCTCCCAATCCAGATCGAAATCGTAAGATGCCGCCGTACCCGTTTGTTCAACGTATCGCAGCAGAGAACTGAACAGACTCGTTTGTAAATAGAGGCCGTCGTGGTCTCCATAACCACCGGCCGGAAAGGAACGGTACACATCGTGATAATTGTGAAGAGAGATTCCCAGCTGTTTGAGATTATTGCGACACTGGGTCTTTCTGGCCGCTTCTCGTACCTGTTGAACGGCGGGGAGCAGCAGTGCGATCAGGATGCCAATGATCGCGATCACGACCAACAGTTCAATCAAGGTAAAAGCGGGTCTCGCTCGCAGTTTCATCGATTGTCACCGTGGTTAATGGTACAGGTCGTACAACGCCGATCTCGCAACCGATGCAGTTAGATCGCGTGATCGGGGTTAATCGACCATTGCCGAATCTCATGTCGCGTGGGTTCAGTGAGAGCGAATCCCGCCATAGGAAAGTGGGCTCTACTTCGTTTCATCCATCCGGATCGAGTGGCACAGGTCACACCGAGCTGCATCGGCCACCCATTCGCTGTCACGGACGTTACCCGACGTTCCGCAGAGAGATTCTGTATTGGCCGCACCGGCGGTTAGTCGACTCGATCATAGCCCCGACCAGCAGGTCATACCACGACTTGGCGTCGTTTTCGTCTGTCTCAAACCAATTCTGGTTGCCAAAAACACCTCACTACCAAGTTGGCAACGCTCCGTCCCCGCATTTGCTTGAAAAAACAGGGGTTCTGCTACGAGAGGCCGCGTCCCACCAGTGCGGGTAGCGCTCCCTTCGTCTTCAGCATCGCGATCCGCCGCAGGATCGCCCAAAAAACTGGTGCTGACTCAAATCGGCCCTTTTCACTACAATCCCCGCCCCGAACGCTGATTGAACCTTGGCCCGATGAGCCGGCCCGTGCGATACCGGCGACCGTCGGCGGCGACGCAGCCCGCAATCTCGAACGAAGCGGCACACTCGAGCGCGATCAACGAAGCCGCTGTGCTCGGACACTCGTCGACAAGTTTCAGGCGTGATTAAGGCCAGTACAACACAACTAGACATGGTCTAGGCTACGGAGTTTTCTCCATGCGTAATCGAATGATGCGAAACCGAAAGAGTCCGAAGAAGACGGCAATCATCGTGTTGGGCCTTGCGCTTGGAGCGGCAACGTCCCTGCGTGCCGCTGAGGCGCCTTCGGCGGAGCTGGCACTGAAGTTTCGACCGGTTCAGACGCACATCGAGTACGACACGCCTAAGAAAAGCGAGTATTCCAAATGCGTGGTCAAAGTCGAACGGGCCGGCGAGACATCCGGTTGGATTGTGCTTGGTCCACAATCGCAAGTACTCAGACGGTTCATTGATACCAACAATGACAACGTCGTCGACCAGTGGCGGTATTTTCACAATGGGTTCGAGGTGTACCGCGACATCGACACCGACTTCAACAACAAGGTCGACCAGTCGCGGTGGGTGAATACGGCCGGAACGCGATGGGGCATCGACGACGACGAAGACGGCCGGATCGATTCGTGGAAGGTGATTTCCGCGCAGGAAGCCTGCCAGGTTGCCTTCCACGCGTTGATCGAAGGCAACGAGCAGGCGTTCAAAACGGTCTGCGTCAGCCAAGACGACATTCGCTCTCTGGGCATTCGCCCGAAATACTCGAAGAAGCTTCTTGCATCGGTCGCATCGCTCTCAACGAAAATGCAGAGCGTCGTATCGGGATCAAAAATGCTCTCGCGCGAGACAAAGTGGATGAGATTCGATGCGTCGAGTCCAAGTATGGTTCCCGCTGATGCCGGAAAGGCGACCAGCGACTTGACGGTCTACGAAAACGCGATGGCGATCGTCGAATTCAGCGGCGAATCGAAACTATTGCAGTTTGGCGAAATGATTCGCGTCGGTGACACATGGAAGCTGACGATGCTACCTCAACCGCTGGATAGAGATGGAGAAACGATCGAAGTCGCCGTCGGCGGCATTCTCATGCAGCCGTCGTATGCCGGCGATGCTGAAACGCCCGCTGCCAACAACATGTCACCGGAAATGCAAAAGGTGCTGACGGAACTTCAAGAACTCGATGGGAAAAGTCCCTCGCCGTCGGCGGGGGCCAAGGCGCTTGCCACCTACAATGCGAAACGAGCCGACCTACTTACCCGGCTCATGAACATGGCTAAGACGGATGCGGAGAAGGATCAGTGGCTGCGACAGCTCATCGACGGGATCGCGACAACGATTCAAACTGGTGCCTATCCCGAGGGACTCAATCGTCTCACCAAAATTGAGGAGAACATTCGCCGCAAGAATCCAAAGTCGCCCACCTACTCCTACGCCGTCTATCGCAGATTACTGGCACAGTTTTCAGTCGATTTACAAAAGGCCGACGATGCGGGACGGCTTAAGGTCCGCGAGGATTGGCTCAAGGCGATCGAAAAATTCGTCGCCACGTATCCAGAGGCCGACGATACGCCCGATGCCATTCTTCAACTCGCCGTTTCGGAAGAATTCGACGGGGACATCAAGAACGCGCGAAAATGGTACAGTGAGTTGGTCAAGAATCATGCCGACAACGAATCGGCTCGCCGCGCGTCCGGCGCCATGCGCCGCCTCGACCTGAAAGGCAAACCGCTCGATTTCTCAGCTTCGACGCTTGAGGGCGGAACGATCGACAGCGGCCGTTTTCGCGGCAAGGTGCTGCTGGTCCTGTTCTGGTCGACATGGTGTAAGCCTTGTACCGAAGACTTGCCGCAGATTCGCGAATTCTACAAGCAATACCGGAACCAAGGATTCGAAATACTAGGCATCAACCTCGATACCACTTCCGAACCCGTCGCTGCCTACATGAAAGAACACAACATCGTCTGGCCGCAGGCGCATGAACCCGGCGGGCTAGAGAGCAGTCCCGCCCTATCGTACGGCATCATCTCACTGCCGACGATGTTTCTGGTCGGCAAGGATGGAAAAGTCGTTAGCCGAAGCGTTTCGGTTGAAGACCTCAAGAAAAAGCTTCCCGGCCTACTTTCGGCGAAATAGCGCTGTTCCGATGCAAGCACGCGACGATCAGACTGGCAGGCCAATACATCTGCATTGCAGATTCGAGATGCCATTCCAGAACCCGGTTGTGGTGGAATGTGACACCACGAGTAACGGGCACACGCTGAACGCCAGAGGGTTTTGGGGCCACTTCTAAAGCGACCAGCCATCGGCGAGAACGGCGCCGCGCTTGACGACGGGAATTCCGTCTCGTACGACAACCTCGCCATAGTCGCCGTCATCCTTGCCGGCTGAAATGCGGACATTGGCACCGATGCGGCAGTTCTTGTCGATGATCACGCCGTCAATGACGCTGCCCTGCCCGATGCCAAGCAGTGGGTCGTCTTCTCCCGCTTCGTTGGAATCGGAGTCGTCGGTCGTTCGATAGTAGTCGGCGCCCATCACGACCGACCGGCGGACAACGGCGTTCTTGCCGATTCGGCAACGCAGCCCGATCACGCTGTTCTCGATGGCGACACCCTCTTCCATCACACACCCGTCGGCGATCAGGCTGCCTTTAATCGAGACGTCCTCGAGACGTGTCGGAGGCAAGTAGCGGGCGCGAGTGAAAATGGGCGCCAATTCCGACGAAAACTCAAATGGTGGCTGTTTACTTGCCATTTCCAAATTGGCTTCGTAGAAGGACCGAATCGTACCGATGTCTTCCCAGTATCCATCGAACAGGTGAACTTGAACCTGGTGCGTCCGAATCGACATCGGAAACACTTCTTTGCCGAAGTCTTCGTAGGTCGACTTGCTGAGCAGATCGACCAAGACATCGCGGCTAAACAGATAAATGCCCATGCTCGCCAGGCATTCCCGGCCATTACTGCTGATGCCCCGCTCGTCGATCCAGGCTGGATCGGTTCGCACCATCTCCAACTCGTCATCGGTCTGAGGTTTTTCCAGAAAGCCGACGACTCGCCCCTCGTCGTTCAGTCGCATGATGCCGAATGAACTCGCGGCTTCTCGCGTGACGGGCACCGAGGCGATCGTGACGTCAGCACCGGCTGATCGATGCGTTTCCAGCATCGCTTCGAAGTCCATGCGATACAACTGGTCGCCGGACAAAATCAATACGTATTCGATGCCGTGATGCTCGACGTATCGCAGGTGTTTGCGGACCGCGTCGGCCGTCCCCTGGTACCAGTCGGCTCCTTCATTCGTCTGTTGGGCCGCCAGAATTTCAACGAACCCGCCGGTGAATCGGTCAAACTTATATGTCTGCCGAATATGCCGATGCAGACTGACCGAATTGAATTGGGTCAACAGGTAGATCTGGTTGATCCCGCTGTTGAGACAATTCGAAATTGGGATGTCGATCAAACGGTACTTTCCCGCCAAAGGAACGGCGGGCTTCGAACGGTATTGCGTCAGCGGAAACAAACGCGTTCCCTTGCCGCCGCCCAAGACCAGGCCGACCATATTTCGCATCGCGTGCTCCTAAACAATGACCGATGGAGATCGTCGCGCTCGTTCCCACGCGCAAGGGTTGACACAACCCAAACCGTAATCTGCTAAACATGACATCTTGATCCAGTATATCGAGTTAGTTGCAAGATCGACATCCACAGAGCCATGTCAACGCCAGCGCTCTGAAGAGTTTCTCTGTGTAACGATCAGCGTATGAACATCAATCCGTTGAGGAAGACATCGTCGCGCGACTATCATGCCGGTGCTGCGCCTGTGACGGTGTGATGCCGCGCCGTCTGGATGGACTCAGGTGAAAGGGTGGGCAAGGTGAGTCGCGAACAAATATCCGAAGAAATCTTTGACGTCGTCGACGCTGACGATAACGTCATCGGGCAGGCTCCTCGGTCCGTTGTTCACAAGCGGAGGCTGTTGCACCGAGCCGCGAACGTGTTCGTGTTCAATTCACGGGGGCAACTGCTCGTTCAGAAGCGATCCGCAGACAAGGACGAGTTTCCGTCCTGTTATACGTCTTCGGCTTCTGGGCACCTAAGCGCCGGGGAGACGTACGATGAATGTGCGCCGCGTGAAATGCAGGAAGAGATCGGCCTGACGGTGCCATTGGAATTCCTCAACAAGTTTCCCGGAACCCCAGCCAACGCGTACGAGCACACCGTGTTGTATCGTGCCTTGAGCGATGAGACACCGATACCCGATCCCGGCGAGATCGAGAGCGTCCACTATTTCGACGTCGAGCGGCTTTCACAGCTTATCGAAGAGTCGCCCCACGACTTCACGCCCCCGTTCCGTGAACTGTTCTGCTGGTACGTAGAGAACTATGAAAATAGCGGCAACAGCGGTGGGCTTGATTCGGGTCCCGCGTTATGACATCGTTGCGAGCGCACGTTCATTGAGCCGACCGCATGAGAAACGGTCTGATACCCCGGTCGATGGCAAACGAAACGTTCGACTTTAGGATTCGCACTTTTTGTCCTCGGGCTGTTTGACGCCTTATCAAGCAGCACCACGTGACCGCGATCACTGAGACTAACAATGTCCACTGCCGTTATCTTGAAATCGCGCCATATTCAGGGCACGTCGAATGGGCCGCATCTTTTGATCACCGGAGGCGTTCACGGTGACGAGTTCGAGCCGATGGCCGCCGTTCGCCGACTGCTGGAGACGCTTTCCTCAGAACAACTCGCTGGCAGCGTTACTCTGGTACCTGTAGTCAACGAGGCCGCCTTTTTAGCTGGGCAGCGTACTGCCGAAGACGGGCTCGACTTGGCACGTGTCTGCCCCGGCAAGTCCGATGGCTCGGTCACTGAGCGGACGGCTCACGCACTGAGCGAACACATCCGTACTGCCGACTACTACATCGACCTTCACACCGGTGGATCAGCATACTCCGTGCTTCCGCTGGTCGGCTACTCGTTGCATGAGAACGCGGAGGTGCTTGGGCAACAGCGGGAAATGGCCCGCGCGTTTGGGTTGCCCATTATCTGGGGAACGAGTTCGCATCCCGGGCGATCGCTCTCGGTTGCATACGAAGCCAACATTCCCGCTCTCTATGCCGAGTACCTGGGCGGAGGCGACTGTTCTCAGGCGGGTATCGATGCGTACGTCAACGGCTGTCTGAATGTCATGGGCTGCCTGAACATGATCGATCGTCGACCGCGGCCTGCTGAGACCGACGTCATCGAGGTCGAAGACAATCGTCCCGGTTCCGGGCACATGCAGGTTCAGAACCCGTCACCGCAGACCGGTTTCTTCGTTCCCCGCGTGACGCTGGGAATGGCCGTGGAACCGGGTGACGAAATCGGCCGGGTGCGGGGTGTGTTGGGCGAGCCGAATGCGGTCGTCGAGTCCACGCAGTCTGGCATCGTTCTCGTGCTGAGAGTGTTTCGCCGTGTTTTCAAAGGCGAGAGTGTCGGAGTTATCTTGGAGAACTCGGCGTCCCAGTGAGCACTCGTTAGCGGATGATTCGTAGCGTTAGTGACCTGGCCGGCTCCCAAAATCTTGGCAAAGCACTTGGAAAAGGTGTCTCTTTTCCCGTCACTCGTGTATGATGTGCTGATCGGATGAGCACGGGTCTGTCCGATCGGAAGATCATCGATCAGGTGCGGTTTCCCATCTCACACAGTGCTGGATCCAGCGTCCGGTGTGCGCCACCCGGCTCGCGCACCGTCATGCATGAATCGTGAAGCGAGTCGAATCGTTTGACGCCGATTAACGCCGCTGGCTGGTTTGTGAGGATGTATGTCACGCATCGATCGCCACATTCGTCGGGAGAACACTTCACCGAAATCTGTACTGTACCGAGCTGTTTTGAATGCAGCGGTTGGCAAATTTGTCCGGTTTTTCTGTAAGAGTCGTTCGCGGCTCACGTGGGTATGAGCATGGCTAAGAATCTGTATGTGGGCAACCTTCCTTTTAGCACAACAACCGATGACTTGCGCGACGCTTTTTCGCAGTATGGGACGGTCTCGCGCGCCCAAGTGATATCTGATCGTGACACGGGTCGGTCGCGGGGTTTTGGCTTCGTCGAGATGGACGACGGCGCCGAGGAAGCCGTTGAAGGCTTGAACGGGGCCGACTTTCAAGGACGGACACTAACGGTCAACGAGGCCCGTCCCCGCGAGCAGCGTCCCCACAATTGAGACGGCAAACCAGCATAGCGCCGACACGGAAATGTCGCGATTACGCGACTTTTTTGAGTTCATCCTGAGCGGCGGCCGCCTGTTCCTTGGACTGCTCGAACTGCGCAATGGCGTAGTAATTGCCCAGGCTGCAAGCAGCGTCCGGAAATCGTTCGCTTAGCTCATCCCGCTGATCCTCGGAAAGTTCCAGAAACGACTGCTCGTCGCCGGCGTCGTACGGCAATAAGTCAACGCCATTGACACTCGGATGATTTTCGCGAATCTCTTCGAAGTGGCCTTGCTGATACGCCGCCGCTGCCCATCCGAGCCAAGGCGCGATCCAACTCGATTGCAGGTTCTTGGCGGCGGAGAAATGGGCGTGGGCCTCACCTAGCTTCCCGGCGCCCAGCGAAGCGAGTCCCCGCAGGTACACTCCCACAGACCACCCTGCCACGTCATCTGCAAACTGCGCTGCCAGCGTTTCCGATTTCGAGTCACCTGTCGTGATCGCTTCCACGACGCGCTCATATTGCTCGAGCAACTCAGTCGCTTGCTGGCCGTAACGGCTTCGAAGGATGACGGCGACCGTCGCCCGGTGAGGCAGTGGTGGTGCAATCGACTCGTTCAACATGTTCTCGATCTGCTCGTCGAGGGTGTCGAACGACTTCTGGTACTGATGGTCGCGGTAGGCTTCCAGTTTGCGTGTCTTACGCGCTGCCATCAACGGGTGAATGACGCCCAGCACGGCCACCATGACGGCCGCCGACGTTGCCAGGACGATATTGTCCGCGAAAAAGTACGCACTCAGCCCCAACAGAGCAATCAACGATTGCAACATCGCAAATACCCAAGTCTTCATATTCTCATTCCCCAAGCGGTCCGGCGGCGATCAAACGCGGCGGGATGGTACGGCAGAACGCGCGGAATCGTCAATGCGAGCTACGCTCGCGGCAACCCTTCCCAGTTGGACTCGTAGATGATGCAGCCACCGAGGCAATTCAGGGTACCGATATCGTGCGAATACTCCCCCTCAGAAGGATCACGCGTTAAGTGCCGATGCGGTCATCCGGGGCTTCGATCGCTGAGCGAACGGCATCGAGAAAACGGGCTGCCGGGGCTCCATCGACGATGCGATGATCGAACGTCAGGCTCAGGCTCATCATCTCGCGGATGACGATCTGATCTTCGTCGACGACCGGCTGCCGGTGGATACGGCCCAAACCCAAAATGGCACACTGCGGCACGTTGATGATGGGTGTAAACGTATCAACGCCGTACGCTCCCAGGTTCGTCACGGTGAACGTGCCACCTTGAAGCTCGTCGACCGAGAGTTTCCGTGCACGGGCATGTTCGGCCAGCAAACGTGACTTAGTCGCGAGTTCACCGAGACTCAGCGTTGGCACATCGCGAACGACGGGCACCAGCAGACCGTCATCCGTGTCCACCGCGATGCCGATGTGAACGCCCGACGAAGCGACAATTTCCGTTTCGTTCCAGCGGGCGTTCAATAGTCGATGATTCGAAAGCACTGTTGCTGTGACTTTGACGATGAAGTCCTGAAAACCAGGCACGACGGCATCGGCTGATCGCGCCGACCTCTTGAGTTCTTCGCGTAACGCGACCAGCCGCGATGCATTTGCCGTCGTCGTTAGCGTGACGGGGGCGGTGGTTTGGGCTCCTGTCGCCATCCGGCTCGCGATCGTTCTCCGCACTGAAGTCATCTTTACGATGTCTTCTGGTGCAGCGGTTGTCGTGCTGCTCGGTGATGACACGCCAATTGAAACGCCCGCCCCGCCCTTTTCGGCAAAGGCTCGCACGTCTTTCTCACGGATGCGGCCCGTTCGTCCACTGCCTTCGAGTTGCGTCCAGTCGACGCCGAGACGGGCCGCAAGCCTCGCCGCCCGAGGGCTGATCGACACGTCACCAGTGGCGGATAGGGCGACGTTGTTCTCGGTGTCTTCGGTCGACGGCCGTGTATCGGGCACCGTTCGAAGTGCCGATTGAGATGTCGCCGAATCGCTCGCGTCTTGTTTTGGCGAAGCGCCGCCCGATCGATTTTCGAAGGGAGCCAATTCACCCGGTCCGACAAGATGTCCGAGGACGGCGCCGACCAGCACCGTGTCTCCTTCATCAGGCCCGTTGGGGGGAATTCGCAGAAATCCGCCGTCTGTCGCTTCGATTTCCTGAACGGCTTTTTCGCTTTCGAGCACGAACAGTGGGTCACCAATTTCGACCGCGTCACCATCCCGTTTGAGCCATTCGACGAAGATGCCTTCTTCCATCGTCCAGCCAAGACGGGGCACGACAATTTCAATGCTCATCGATTCGGGGACCACTTTTTAAGAACAATCTGCATTCTCGTATCACTCTTCGACCAGATCGCGGATCGCCCGTGCGATGCGAGCACGATTCGGGACAACGGCCGATTCCAGTTTCGGGCTGTATGGTGTCGGCGCATGCGCGCCGTTGAGCCGGCGAATGGGTGCATCGAGGTCATCGAACCCGACATCGACGATCCGCGCGGCGATCTCAGCCCCAACTCCGCACTGGGCGAATGTTTCGTCGACAATCAGCAATCGCCCCGTCTTCTGAACCGAGCGGGCAATCGTTTCAGTATCCAGCGGTGCGACCGTTCGCGGGTCGATCAACTCGACCGAAATGCCCGCTTGAGCCAACTCGTCACACACTGCCAAGGTTTCATGCACCATCAGCGCCAGCGCAACGACGGTCACGTCGCTCCCTTCGCGGACAACCCGCGCGCGGCCAAAGTCGATTTCATATTCCTCCTCGGGAACGAGGCCCTTAACGCCCAAGAGAGATTTGTGCTCCAGAAAAAGCACCGGATCGTTGCAATTGAGTGCCCGCTTGAATAACCCTTTGGCATCGTAGGGTGTGGAGGGGACGACGACTCGCAGGCCCGGGAACTGTGAGTACATGGGATAGTAATTGCCCGAGTGGTGCGTCGCCGCCGCGTGACCCACGCCGATGCAGCCTCGCAACAGAACCGGCATTGTTAGCCGGCCACTACTCATGTACTGCATCTTGGCGATCTGGTTGATGACCTCTCCCATCGCGTCGAGGATGAAGTCTGCGAACATGAAGTCAATGACCGGGCGGGTTCCCGTCATGGCGGCTCCCGCGCTCAGCCCGACAAACCCGCGTTCGCAGATCGGCGTGTCGCACAGCCGCACCGGGCCGTACAAATCGTATAGCCCCGCAGTCGTGTTGAAGTTTCCGCCGCGCTTACCGATTCCTTCGCCCATCACGAAGATCGAAGGGTTCTTGGCCATCTCTTCGCTGAGTGCTTCGAGGGTCGCCCGCATGTAGGTCACTTCTCGGGTGCCCGGCGGCTCGTTCGCGGTCGATTGGTCTCCCGTGGTTTCCTCAGTCGATTCTGAGACGTCGCTTATGTCATCCACTCGCGTGGAGGAGTAAACATGATTCGTCGCAGACAGAGGGTCGGGCCAGGCGCTGCTCTCGGCAAATCCGTGAGCTTCCTCGACGAGTTCGGCAATCGCCCCATCGATTTCATTCAGGGCCGATTCCTCGACGGTCCCTTCATCGAGCAACGATTTTTTGAGTCGCAAGATCGGGCAGCGCGTCTTCCACTCGTCGACCTCTTCGCGCGTGCGATACGTGAAATCGGGCATGCCTTCGGCGTGAGCCCGGGTGCGATACGTTTTGCATTCGATCAGCGTCGCGCCTCCTCCGCCACGGGCGCGACCAATCGCTTCGGCGGCCGCTTGATGAACGGCCAGAACGTCGTTTCCGTCGACTAGGGCGCCCGGCAAACCATAACCCTCTGCCCGGCCGGCGACGCTCGGGTTTCCGCTGGAATACTCAATAGAGACTTCCGTGGCAAATTGATTGTTCTCGCAGATGAAAAGCACCGGCAGGTTCCAGATGCTGGCCATATTCAGGCCCTCGTGGAAGGCGCCGTTGTTGACGGCTCCATCCCCGAAAAAGGCGACCGCGACGCGGTTGGACTCGTTGAGCTTGAAGCTGTACCCTGCCCCGGTTGCCTGCAAGATGCAGGGTCCCACAATTCCGCTGGTTCCCATCAGGCCGATTTCCGGCGCGAACAGGTGCATGCTGCCGCCACGCCCGCGCGAGCAGCCTGTTTCCCGCCCATACAATTCGGCGATCAGTTGGCGAGGTGGAAGTCCTTTGGCCAGCGCATGCCCGTGACCGCGATGCGTGCTGAAGACGACGTCGTCCTGTTGCAGATGCGCGCAGACACCAGACGCGATTGCCTCTTCGCCGACGTACGTATGACAGGCGCCGTGAATGAGGCCCTTCTGGTGTGACTTGGCAAGCCGCTCTTCGCAGTCGCGAATGAGTCGCATCGTGCGGTACAGATCGAGCATTCGATCTTTTTCAGTCTTCGCAATGGTCTGTGCTGACATCTCAAGCACCCGTTTCGTTGAAAGCGATCTCAATACCTGGTTGCGGCCATTTCTGAACGCGCGAGTTTAGTGACAACCTGGCCCACAAATGGGTCTTTCAATGACGTATCGAGCTTCAGAAGGCCATGTAGCCCCCGTCCAGGAACAAGACGTGACCAGTCACCATCGATGATGCCTCTGACGCAAGGAACACGGCTGGAGCCACAATCTCGGGCGGCTCGCCGAAACGGCCCAATGGAATACGCGCTGTCATTTTCTTCGTGAGGTATTCGCGGCCACCAAGCCGGGGATTGTCGAGAACGCGTTCGAAACTCTCCGTGCGGAATTGGCAGGGGGCAATCGCGTTGACCCGTATGCCGTGCTCGGCCCATTCGACGGCCAACTCGCGGACCATGGCGTTGATGCCCGCCTTCGAAGCGGCATACATGCCGGTCCCTCGCCCGAGCGCCCGGGCCGAGGCAATGCTGCTGATGTGGACCATTGTGCCGCCCGTTTTGCCGGAGACCATGACCCGGCCGACCGCCTGCGACATGAGAAACGCACCGCGCAGGCAGCTCGCCATCGTGCGGTCGAAGTCGGCGGTGGACATGTCGAGCACAGGCCGTAGGACCGCCGCACAAGCCACATTGACGAGCACATCAATTCGCCCGAATTCTTCGACCGTCTGTTGCACCGACCGCTCGATCTGTTGGGGGTCGGCCACGTCCAAGCCGATCGCCAACGTACGCCGGCCCGTCTGCGCCACGCGGTCGCTCACCGCCCGGGCCTCGTCTTCCCGAATATCGGTGACCACGACATCGGCCCCCTGTTCGGCGAGACCTTGTGAAATGGCCGAGCCGAAGCCCCCGGCAGCCGCTGTGACGAATGCCACCTTGCCATCAAGACGAAACTGATCGCCGACCCCGTTCGCGTTCATTCCGCTCTCCCCTCACACTCGGTCCAAATCAGATTCCGAGTTGCTCGCGCTCTTTCCGGCAGCCTTCGGCCGACGTTTCGACACGGACCCCTGAGTCATCGCCGGAATCTCGCGACACGCGAGAACGCCTTGACAATCCAGCGGGGTCTAATTGTATTATAATATAATCTATTGCCGAGCGCTGTCGGCTGCAAGCGACGGCGCTCAACAATCTGAGCGATTTCCCCGGGCATCAACCTGGAGTGTCAGCGGATGCAAAAGCTGGTCGAACGCCGAAGCCTCAGCGACCTCGTTGCTGCGGGAATCAAGCAGCACATCGTCGATAACCGGCTCAAGCCCGGCGATCGTCTGCCGACGGAAAATGCGCTCGCGGATCAATTCGGAGTGAGCCGAGTCAGCGTGCGGGAGGCGACCAAGGCGCTTGGCTTTTTGGGGATTCTCGAATCAGCTCCCCGGCGGGGCCTGACGGTTGGAAACGTCAACATGACCCGCGTGACCGAGTACCTGGGCTTTCACCTAGCGATCAACGATTTTCCCGCGGCGCAGCTGTTGGAGAGCCGCATCATCGTCGAAACGGGCGGATTGCCACATGTCATGCGGAGAATGGTCGCCGACCCGGAGATCTACGGCGACCTGAATCGGCTCGCCGGCGAGTTTCGTCAGGCGCACGATCTTCAGACCTGGATAGAGCTCGACATCGCCTTTCACCGGGCACTGCTCGAATCGAGTGGGTTGGAGCCTCTTGTTGCGTTCAACGACCTGCTACAGGTCTTCTTCATTCGCTTCCGCGAGAGCGTCAAATCGGCCCAGTGGAAGCGGGGCATTGAGAGCCATCAGCGGATCATTGACCACCTTCGAGACCAAAAGCTGGAAGAGGCCTGCGACGAACTTCGCCGACACATCGAAAGTCACAAGGGGCAGTTGTGACGCGCGGTGAGGAGCAGCTGGTCGGGGCCGAAGCTGAAGACCGATTCCAGCGCAGACTCAGCCAGCAGCATCTGAGTCCGCTTTTTCCGAAAGTTGTACGTCCGCGTCGGGCTCGTCCGTGCCTTCTGGTTTCGCCTCGGCTTCGCGATCTGCTTTCTTGGCGACTCGGTCTGCTTTCTCGGCGACCCTCTCTGCCCTGGCGGAGGCCTTGGCCGCCTCTCTTGCTGCCTTTTTCACGGCAACCCGCGCCGCCTCGCGTTGGCGATTTCGTTCGATGCGATCGACATCCCATAGTGCGATATCGTAGGGGTTGATCACCTGGAGATGCCGTTTGTAGCTGCTACTGAATCCGGACGGTGCCTTGTAGGGCGGAATGATGCAGCCCGCCACACTCACAGTCACCAAACAGGCTAAGGCTAGCCTCGGGATTTTTGCGAACACGTTCACTGCCCCGCCTATGTGACCTCGACGCGATACGATCGTCAGCACCAGTTACTCTTATCGGCAATCTGCCGAGCCACTGCCGCGTGAGACACGCAGAAATGTGTCGCAGCGGAGGCAGAGCGACTTGATACACGACCGCGTGGCGGCCAATGCAAACGAAAAACGCGACGAGCTCACATCGAGAGTAATCGATGCAAGCGTCGTCGCGTTAATATGTTGTGACAAATGCGGTCCGGGTCGGCGGCTTGTTACTTGGCGGCCGCGTATCGGTTAGCAACTTCGTCCCAATTGACAACGTTCCAGAACGCGGCGACGTAATCCGGCCGGCGGTTTTGGTAGTTCAGGTAATATGCGTGTTCCCAGACGTCCAAGCCAAGAATCGGTGTTCGGCCGTCCGAGAGTGGGCTATCCTGATTCGCCGTGCTTTCAACAACCAGCGCGCCGTCTGAAACGGAGAGCCACGCCCAGCCACTGCCGAAGCGTGTCGCCGCGGCATTTGCGAACTGCTGTTGGAAGTCGGAATACGAGCCGAATGTCGAACCGATCGCGGCGCCAAGATCACCGCCTGGTTCGCCGCCGCCGCTTGGGCTGAGAACGGTCCAGAACAGCGAATGATTCGCATGTCCGCCGCCGTTGTTGCGAATGGCTCCCTGGATGCTCTCGGGCACGGATGACAAGCCACTGACGAGATCTTCGATCGTTTTGGCAGCGACGTCGGCGTGCCCCTCGAGTGCCGCGTTTGCCTTGCTGATGTAGGCTTGGTGGTGCTTGGTATGATGGATTTCCATCGTGCGGGCATCGATGTGCGGTTCCAGCGCGTCGTAGGCATACGGCAAATCGGGCAGAGAATAGGACATCGTCAAACATCTCCTCGTGTAGTTTCGTCTTGAACGGCCAATATAGGCATAGTAGTCGTGCCAGGTCGAGCTGCTTGGAAGCAGGGCGGTTCGGTTAGGGCACCACAGCATTGTATTCTAGGAGTACGCCCGCCAGTCACAACCGAGCGGCGGCTGATTTTCCGCCCATCAGCGAAGACTGAAGAATGTGGGCCATTGGAGCATCACATCGGGCCAATGCCGTTCGGCATACCATTATCGTTTAGTCTGTCCAGGCCGGAACCGGCTGCGGCCATTTATCAAGTGTCGAGTTCGTGGATGCTGGGAGGCCGAGCCGCGTTTAGAAGGCTGATTCGACTTTCCCGCCACCGATTATCGCGGGAACGAGCAGATTGTATGTAGGACGGGCACACTGTGTCATCTCTGCTGCCGACAGCATAGAATGTCACGTCGTTCGGCACCGAACTGGGCGTCGGATCGAAAAAGATTCGCCAACACTGACGTCGCGAACTACGGAACATTTTCGCGCTGAATTGTGGCGTGCACCAATCAGACCGCTCAACGGAACGATTTCGAGGAGTTTACCGTGTCCGATCGAGACGAAGCCCGACGCGTTCTCACGACGTTGCCCGTGTTCAACGAAGCGGCGCATATCAGCGAAGTGCTCGACGCGGTGCGACGCTACTCCGACGACATTTTGGTCGTCGATGACGGATCAACCGATGCGACCCCCGAGATACTGTCGCATCAGTCCGACATCCGGGTCATCGAACACGAAGAAAACCAGGGGTATGGTGCAGCTCTGCGGACTGCCTTCGAGTTTGCCGCTCACGAAGGATATAGCGCGTTGGTCACAATCGACTGTGACGGCCAACACGAGCCGAGGCTGATTCCCGAGCTGGCAGCTCGACTGTATCCCGCTGACGGTTCAAAAATCGATATCGTCTCCGGTAGTCGTTACTTGCGGCATTTCCCCGGCGACAGCACACCTCCTGCGGAGCGGCAGAAAATTAACATCGCAATCACCGAGTTGGTCAACGAGAGGCTGGATTTGAATCTGACCGACACGTTTTGCGGCTTCAAAGCGTATCGTGTTGATTCACTTGCGAAGCTGAACGTTACGGAACTTGGCTACGCGATGCCACTTCAAGTTTGGGTTCAGGCGGCTGTAGCGGGGTTGAGTATCGTTGAGTATGCTGTGCCTTTGGTTTATCTTGAAGAAGAACGATCGTTCGGCGGTTCGCTCGACGACGGACGTCGGCGGTTGGCTTACTATCAAGAAGTGCTGTCGCGCGAATTGGCGGAAACGCCGCTTGGCTGCACGCAGAAGTAAAGTCGATGCCGATTGACGACGATTGATCGGTCAGCGCCTCCGAAACCAGATCACTTTCGCAAATGAGCCACCCCGGCGGCACGTTGTACCGCCAAAAACCAGCCGTTTAAGACTCACATGCCCTCCCACGATTGCCTATCACCGCCTTCGCCGACTTCCGAAACGGAAGCCGCGAACGACCACCCTTGGGATCGTCGCGATCTTCGGGTCCCGCGCGAGGACAACACGCTATTTGCCCGGCCTCCACTCGCTGAGACCCTCGATACCGTGGCCGCGAACCGGGCACTGCTCGAAAATGCTCAGGCAGACATTCAAGGCCGGTCGTTGGGTGACCTGCGGACGTGGGCTCGAAGTCAGGTCGTGCAGGCGGCCCGTGAGTACACGGCTCAATTCGGCCCTGTCGTGTCGGACGGTTCCGACTTTGAGACGCTAATCGTCGGTGGTCACCAACCGTCGCTGTTTCACGCGGGCGTGTGGGTCAAGAACTTTGCGATACACGCCATCGCGTCCCGAACGCACGGCTTGGCGGTTAACCTCATCGTCGACAACGACACCTGTGACAGGACGGACCTGCGAATTCCCGTCAAGAACGGTGGAAGCCCAAGCACTGAAGCGGTTTCGTTTGACAGATCGCGGCCCGCCGAGCCCTGGGAAGAGTCGCTCATTCTCGACGAGGCGCAATTTCGATCATTCGGCGAACGCGTCGTACAGCAGATGTCGCAGTGGAATATTTCGCCGCTGATCGGTGAGATGTGGCCCGACGCGGTACGGCATGCGGAAGGATCGGATTGTCTGCGAGACTGTTTGACGGCGGCACGACATCGCCAGGAACGACGTTGGGGCGTCACAAACCTTGAGCTTCCGATTAGCCGGCTGTGCACGCTCGATGCTTTTCTCTGGTTTTCATCTCACTTGCTTGTCAATCTGCCGCGGTTTCGTGACATACACAACGACGTGTTGGCACAGTACCGTCGCGTCAATCGAATTCGCAGCCACACGCACCCCGTGCCGGAACTGAAAGAGCATGACGGCTGGCACGAAGCTCCGTTTTGGGTTTGGACGGCGGATGATTCGCGCCGGAAACATGTTTTCGCCCGGCAGATGGACAAGGAGATCCATCTTTCCGACGGAACGACCCCGTTCGCCAGCTTGCGACTGCGGCCCGGCATGGACGCTTGCTGCGCTGTCGAAACGCTGCGTGAGCTATCGGAACGAGGCATTCGTCTGCGGACGCGGGCGATCACGACGACACTCTTCGCCCGGCTCTGTTTCGCCGATCTGTTCGTACATGGCATCGGTGGAGCGAAGTACGATGAGATGACCGACTGTATCGTCGGGTCGTTCTACGACTTGCCGGCTCCAGGGTTCTTGACGTTGTCGGCCACGCAACATCTGCCGCTTTCCGGAGCGTTCGACGTGACGGCCGCCGATCAGACAGCCCTACTCACACACTTGCGCGAGTTGCGGTACCACTCCGACCGACATGTCGTTCCCGGTGCTGACGCGAACGTCGATGCGCTCGTCGCCGAGAAGCAGCGATTGATCGCCGAACAGCACGCCGTCCGGTCGCTCGCCGTGCCCCGTCGTGAACGCCGGGCTAATTCGCGAAACAATTACGAACGGTTTCGCCGGTTTCAAGAGATCAACCGTCAACTGGCGGACTGTACTTCAGAGCAGCGCGCACGCATCGAGAAGGAAATCGAATCGACGCAAATGCAATTGGCAACCAACGCCGTTTTGCAAGACCGCGAGTATTCTTTCAGCCTGCACCCCGCGGCTAAGCTCGAGCCGTTCATGACTCGGCTTTGGGATCGATAACCGGTTCCTCGTTGGCGGCCGTGCCGTTTTCGACGACAAGTGTTCGGTTGGCGATCCGCTGGAGCTGTTCCGTATCATGGCTGACCCAAACTGTCGCCCGCTGTTTGTTCGGTTCGGAAATCCACCGGCCGACGAACGCTTCAAATGCATCAGTCGAGTGCGCATCGAGCGAAGCGGTCGGTTCATCGAGCAATAGCACGCCGGGATCAACCTGCACTGCGCGCAGCAGGGCGACAAGTTGGCCTTCGCCGCCAGAAAGCTCTCGGCTCGGCTTGGCAAGGAATGCCGGTTCTTGGCCGAGTTTGATGAGCTGTTGAACGACCCGTTCCCGCTCGAACCGAAACCCCGAGCAGGCCCGGAGCGTTTCGGGCCATTTTAGGTTGTCCTCGACGCTTCCTTCTAGCAGCACCGGACGTTGGTGGAGGTAGACCACCTTTCGACGGAACGCCGGCACATCGGCGTTAGCAATAGCATGACCTTGCCACAGGATCTGGCCACCGTCAATTGAGTCAAGCAGTGAGATCGCTCGCAACAACAGCGACTTTCCTGCCCCAGTCGGTCCGGTAATCCCCCACCGGTCTCCCGGATGAACGATGAGCGAGGTCCTGTCGAGCAGTCGAGAACCGTCCGAAGAAATGCGGCTCACATTGCGCGCTTCGAGTAAGGGAGTGTCGGTCATTCTGTCCAATGGGGAGACGATCAGCGCTTTCGGTATTGCGGCTGACCGACCCAGCCCAATTTGCGATGCAGGTTGGCGTAAAAACTATAACCGGCAACGCGTGCCAGCTTGAACGTGACGGGAGCACGACGCACCTCAATAACGTCGCCAGCGGTGATCGATCGGCTCATCTGCCCGTCAATGACCAATTTCGTTCCGTCGGGAGGCGCGGGCAGCGAGAGCGTGAGCATACAATCAGCGCTATCGACTAGCGGACGATTTGAAAGTGTATGTGGGCAGATGGGGGTGATGACAAACGCGTGCAAGTCCTGCCGCAGGATTGGGCCTCCGGCCGAGAGGCTGTGGGCCGTCGAGCCAACCGGAGTGCTCACGATCAAACCATCACAACTATAGGTCGTGACGGATTTCCCGTCGATTGCCAGTTCGACGTCCAGCATTTTCAGAGAACCGGCCGATGAGACGGCCACTTCGTTGAGGCCGAGAAATGATTCGCTCGTTCCGTCGGAACTTCGAAACGTGCATTCGAACATCAGGTGCTCGATGACGCGGTAGTCTCGCGCGACGATCTGCGGAAATACATCCCGGAACTGTTCGGGTGAAAGGTCGGTCAGAAAACCCAATCGGCCGAGGTTGATCCCGATCAGCGGCAACTGCCGGGCACCCAACTGGCGGCAAGCCCGAAGAATGGCCCCGTCGCCGCCGAGCGTGATCACCAAGTCGGCTTCGAGGTCATCGAGCTCCAAGTCTTCCGTGACGGCGGCTGCAACGACTTCTACGCCGGATTGCTGCTTGAGAAATGCGTCGAGTTCTCGCCAGGCATCCTGCACCCGATCGCTTTGGTCGCGGGCCATAATGATGAGCCGTAGCGGAGAGTCGGCCATGGGCGATCGCTTCGATGAGGACGCGCGGATAGATAACCAAAAGATGTTCAAGATGCTACTAGCAACGATTGTCCCTGATCGGATCGGCCAACGCAACTCGGGGTGATCATCCACGCGCGTCGACTGTTGGCTCATCGCCGGCCATTGGCAGCACCTCGCCGATCACTCGCGCCTCGTCCAAATCCGAATCTCGTAATTCAGCGACGAGGCCGCTCATTTCTTCGGCGGGAACACCGATCAGCAGCCCGCCGGATGTCTGCGGATCGAACACGACGTCAAAGACGCCACGTGCTTCGTGACTATCGCTGGGAGCCATGACCCGCGGTGAAACATGCCGGTTTCCCGGATCGAGCGAACTACGTACGCCGAGCGAGACCAGTTCGGCAACGCCGGGCAACAGCGGGAGCGACGACAGATCGAGCTTGGCATCAACGCGTGACGCGTCGAGCATCTCCATCAAGTGCCCAGCCAATCCGAAACCGGTGACATCGGTGAGTGCGGTCGCCGCGAATTCGCGGGCAGTATTTGCTGCGCCGACGTTGCTCACCAGCATCGATTCGATCATCGCGCCCATCCAAGCCGCGTGCGTCAGGCATTGCATGTGGCCGGCGAGCAAAATTCCCGTGCCGAGCGATTTGGTGAGTACGAGGTGATCACCGGGTTTCAGGCCGGCCTTCGTCAGTGGTGGCTTTCCGTCGGTTGTGCCGACAATCGAGAAACCGATCATCAGTTCGGGGCCCTGGGTCGTGTGCCCACCCAGCAGTGTGGCTTCCACGTCGCCCAGTTCGCGGACACCACCGGCGAGCAGTTGATAGAGCAATTCCTCCTGAGCCGACGGCCGGCCTTCCGGCAGCGTGACGATCGCCAACGCCCCCAGAACGCGGCCACCGGTCGCCCAGACGTCGCTCATTGCGTTCAGCGCCGCCACACGTCCGACGAGATACGGGTCATCTAGAAACGCGGGAAAAAAGTCGATCGACAAAAGATCCGGCAGGCCCGCATCGGCGTTGAGGATTGCCACGTCGTCCGGCGAGCCGAGACCGACGAGCACGTCACCGTGATCGCGAACGTCGAGCCGCCCTAGTGCTGCCGAGAGCACTTCGGTGCCGACTTTGCTCCCACAGCCGTTGCAGCGCATGGCCGGCGGCGAGGACGAAGACGCATCGGTCGCCGGTTTTTGTCGTGCGCTCGCATCGGGTGACGACATGCCGCGGTCGCTCATGGGTTCGTAGTCTTGATGCTTGCGCATGAATTTCCGGTCGAGGTAATCCTTCCAATTCCACGCCAACCGGTTGTGGATTGAGAGGCTCTTGTATTGACCGATGGCGCGCCCATCGCCGGTCGCCAGCAGCGAGAGGAAACCGTGCTGTGGTTTGTACGGCACGAGTTCGCCGGCACCGCTGAGAGTTCGCCGAATGTTCTCCCACAAGATCGGTCCCTCACGGACCGCGTAAACGCCTGCCTTCGGTATCCGGTTCTCGACCAAGGTCGCCGTATCACCGACGGCAAACACGGGGTGGTCACCGGTCGTTTGCAGCGTCGGGCGGACACTGAGAAAACCATCGTCGGACTTAGGAAGTTGGAACTGTTCGAGCACGTCGGGGGGAGCGGCCGACGTCGCCCAGATTACGATGTCTGCACCGAGTGACTCACCACCGCTCAGCAGCAGTTGATCGTTTTCGAAGTTGGTCACTCGTTCATCGAGTCGAACTTGGATTCGCCGGCGTTCGAGTTCGGTGCGAGCCAAGTAAATCGTTCTTGTTAGGTAGCCCCGTAAGATGTTTTTTCCCGAGTCGATCAGCACGAACTCTGCGTCGATGCCGAGCCGGCGGATGCTCGCTTCGAGGCACAGCGAAACCTCCACGCCGGCAGCCCCGGCGCCGACGACACCGATCTGCACGGGTCGTTGCTTGCCGATGCGATGAACAGCGCGCTCGATCTGCGATTGGAACCGAAGCCGGAACGTTGCCATCGGTTTGATGCTCAGGACTTGTGGATGCTGGGCGAATTGCTCTGGAATACTTGGAACCGATCCGATGCCGATCGATGCCACGTCGAAACGGATCGGCGGCCGGTCGGCGAATGAGACTTCTCGCTTCAAAGGATCGAGGCCGGTGACTTCTTCGATCAGCAAACGAATCCCGGTTCCCGACGTGAACCGATGCAGGTCGATCTCCATCTCGTGAGGCTCGTAAAGCCCCGCGAGCGTTCCCGGCAGCATGCCGCTGTAGGTCGCACTGCCAAACGGAGAGACCAAGGTCAATTGGACGTCGGGCATGGGTTGCATCCGCCACATCCGCACGACATGCAGATTCGTATGTCCTGCCCCGACAAGAACCAAGTCGCGGGAAGCCAATGTCGCCTTCATCCGCGCTCCTGGTTGAGATCCCGTGCTAAAACCCGGTTGTCGGCGAAAGTCGTGCGTCGGTCCTCAGTCGGCGAGCGCTTCGAGTACTCGCGTGCCCATATCCTGTGTGCTGATCGATTCTGATCCAGCCGCGATGTCGGCCGTGCGGTGTCCGGCGTTCAGCACGTTTTCGACAGCCCGTTCGACCACGGCCGCCTCTTCCTCCAGGCCAAGTGAGTGCCGTAGCAGCATCGCGGTCGCCAGAATGGTCGCCAGCGGGTTGGCAATTCCCTTGCCCGCGATGTCCGGAGCAGAGCCGTGGATCGGTTCGTACAGGCCGGGCCCCGATTCGCCCAATGATGCCGAAGGCAGCAACCCCAACGACCCAGGCAGCATGGAACCCTCGTCGGTGAGAATATCACCAAACATGTTGCCGGTTACGACGACGTCGAAATCGCGCGGGCGGGAAATCAGGTGCATCGCCATCGCGTCGACGAGAACAACATCGTACTCGAGTTGCGGAAACTCTTGGGCGACGACGTTGCCGGCCACTTCACGCCATAGCCGGGAGACCTCTAACACGTTCGCTTTGTCGACCGACGTCAACTTGCCCCGCCGATTCTTGGCCGCTTCACCGGCCAGGCGAACGATGCGAGTCACCTCGTCGGTGGAATACCGCATGACATTGTAGGCCTCTTCGCCGTCAGGCCCGGGTTCGCGGCCTGAGTCGCCAAAGTAGATGCCGCCGGTCAACTCCCGGAAAAAGAGCACATCCACGCCTTCGATAATCTCCCGTTTCAGCGGAGAGGCATCGATCAAACACGAATACGGCTTAATCGGCCGCAGGTTGGCGAACAGTTTGAGTTCCTTCCGCAGTTCGAGCAGCCCTGCTTCTGGGCGCGTTTTAGCTTGGGGGTCATCCCACTTCGGGCCACCCACGGCACCCAGCAGTATTGCGTCTGACTGCCGACATTCATCCAGCGTGCTTTGCGGCAGAGGCGTGCCGAATTCGTCGATCGCGTTTCCGCCCATCGGGCACTTTTGCAACTCGAACGAGTGGCTGAACATCTCGGCAACGGCCATCAGGACGCGCTCGGCTTGCGCGACGATTTCCGGTCCGATTCCGTCTCCTGGAAGAATGACTAGCTTCGCGTCCACAGTCAGTACACCTTTCCGAATTGTTTCGAAATGCCCGCTTGTAGGGGATGTTCTATCGCAGCCGTGCCGCGGAAATCACGTCGGTCTCCGATCGTGCGGCATATCATGCCTATCGCGGCTTGGTGAGACGTCCACGGCGCCCGAGCAGCCGATATCGCATCGACCAGAAGCCTGACCGATGATCCAACGGGCAAGGATCGTCTTACTTTAGCGAGCCGCCGTATCAAACTCCAGCACGGCGTACAACGGGTAAAATCATGCCAGACGGCCGGGATCCGTTCACACGGCGGCTTTCGTTGCTCCGTCCATCAAGTCGAGCGGACGGCCTCACCGATGATGAAAACACGGCACTTTGCCGTCGCCCGAACGAGGGGAGATGGGAACTCCCCGCCTCATGCACCAGGACGTCTTTCAGGGACAAAGACTTATGCGCGCCGCATTCTTCGCCGCCGGACTTTTCGTGACCCTTTGGGGCGTGTCGTTCTTGTTTGTCGACCGAGTCGTACTGAAGGACCTTAGTTCGGAGTCCCGCGGAGGGACCTTCCGGGGCATGTTCACATCGATGACCGGGCAACGTCAGAAAGTGATCGATCCGCCGGACTGGTCAGCGTTCTGCATGATGTCGGTCGGTGCGGTCACCATGCTCTACGCGTTCGCCTTGCCGAAAAAGAAGCAAGAGTAGCGGCGTCACCACTTTCATCGTCTCGGTTCCGTTTGGCAGCATCGCACGGGCCGATACGGCGACTGCGCTCGGCCGACACTTCATGATGGCCTTTCTCCTGCCGACTGAATTGTCTGAGGTGGTTTAGCCGCGTTACCTCTTTCTTTATTCTTTGCTCCGAACGCCGCCAACTGCGCGCGATTTGCGAGATGAGGTCGCGTTTCCCACCTAGTGCACCAATCTGAGCGCTGCATTGGTCGAGCCGTGGGCACCCGCCGGAACGCTATCCCAGACGCTCATGATGGTTGGCGCCGGCCCCGATACGGCACTCTTTGTCCCGGTTGCCGAATTCGCCGCCTCTTTAATCCGATCAGCGGTTGATTCATCCAACCTCGTGCGCCTATGATAGATGAGATAGTTAGCATGCTACCTAATTTCTGAGTGGGTGAGGACGGGCCGGTGTTGCAGTACGATTTTGAGCAGAGTGTCGGCTACTGGGTGGCGGTGACGGCTCACGCGATTCGCCGCGCCCTCGACACAGAACTGGCGCGGGAGAGTATTACTTTCCGCCAATGGGAAGTTCTCGCGTGGATATCGATCGCCGGCGACCAATCTCAGGCCGAGCTTGCGGACCGGCTCGGAATCGAGGCGCCGACGTTGGCCGGCATTCTCGCGAGAATGGAGCGGGACGGATGGCTGGAACGCCGCGCGTGTCCGATGGATCGGCGCAAGAAGCGAATTCGGGCCACCAGCAAAGCCGAGGCGGTCTGGTCGCGGATGGTCGAGTGCTGTCGCAGAGTTCGCTCGCGAGCCACCGAAGGGCTCTCGGACGACGATCTTCGGACCTTAAAGCGGACATGCGAGACAATTCGCGAGAATCTGGGCGGAACGGCCGATCCTCTAGTCGATACGGTTCTGGCTACCGATGCCACCGTCTGTTCTTCTGACTGACCGGCTGAAATTGCAACAACTGCAAAAACCTCCGGTGCCGGCCGACAGGCGGTACGAGGCTTGAATGCGGAGATACGGTAGCCTGTTTGACAGCGCTGTGCATGACGAGAAAACGAAGCGGCGTTTTGTGAGAAGAGCGATTGACGTGAACACGAATATCCCGGAAGCGACGGAACTTGAGTTGTCCGGACGGTTGATGACTCGGTTGAATTGCAGCCAAATGACAAACTTCAATACTAGATCTGCGTGCGCCGTCCGGCGACGGACATTCATCGCGGGAGCGGCTACGCTTGGCGTTGCCTGTTTTCTCAGCTCGTTCGTGTCAGGCTGTGGTGTCAACGATGCGCACGAGGCGACGGCCGCTGATCCGAAGGCAAAGGGCGGGCGGCCCGCGCCTTTGGTGCGTGTCACCCAAGCGACGAAAAAGACGATCCGCCCGCGAGTGGTCGGCGTGGGCACGACAACTCCGCGCTGGATGAGCATTGTCGCCTCGGGAGCAGACGGCGTCGTGTCGGAGTTCTACGTCGAGCAAGGTGATTATGTCGAACGGTCAAAACCGCTTGCCAAGTTGCGAATGGTGTCGACCGATCTTGGAATTGCGCAGCAGAACGCGGTGCTCGCCGAACGCGACCAGCATCTGAAGGAACTCGAAGCGGGATCACGCTCAGAGGACGTCGAAGAGGCCGAAGCCAAGATGTTTGCCGCTGAAGCGATCATGAAAAACACGTCGGATCGCCTTAGCCGAGTAAAACAACTTTTCGATCAGAAGGCGATCAATCGCGACGAACTCGACGCCGCCGGAGAGCGGGCTGAAGCCGGGTCGCAGGTCCATCGCGCTGCCAAAGCGGTATTCGAACGAGTGAAAGCGGGTGAGCGAAAAGAAGTGATTGAACAGGCGCGGGCCAGAGTAACGGCCCAGCGGGAGCACGTCGCCTTTCTTGAGGCAGAAAAAGGGAAACGGACGACGCTCGCTCCGTTCGACGGGTATGTCGTCCAAGTTCAGACGTTTGTCGGCCAGTGGCTCTCCAAAGGCGATCCCGTCCTCACGCTTTCGATGTTGGACGAGATCGACGTCGTCGTCAATGTCGACCAGTCGGACCTCAAGCACGTTCGATTGGGGAGCGAGGCCCGCGTTCACATCACGGGTACCGACCCGGCCGACTGGACGGGAAAGATCGTCGCGGTTGTGCCGCGCAGCGATTGGCGACAAGGTTCACGGAATTTCCCGGTCGAAATTCGGCTCAACAATCAGTTCTTCACGGCTGATAACCAAAAGCGACCGGTGCTGAAGGAAGGCATGATCGCCGAGGTGACGATCGAAGGCGAGCCTGTTGACGTCGTACTGGTGCCGAAGGACGCTCTCGTACGTACGTCGCGGGGAACCAGCATATTTACTTTCGCTCCCAGCGCGGACGATCCGAAGTCCGGGACGACGGCACAGGTTTCCGTAGAATTGGGAACCAGCGAGGGCAAATTGATTGAGGTCATTCCCAAGCCGGCTCCCAATGGTTCGGCTGTGAAGTTCGACGCGACGAGTATGGTCGTCACCGAAGGAGCCGAGCGGCTCAGGCCGTTTCCGCAAGACGTTCGCATTGCCGAAGGAACTACTCCCGTCGAGCCACCGAGCGAAGAGACGGCAGAATGATGCCGAGTGTTAGCGTGGCTCAGCCGTCGATCTAAGTTGAAACGAGCACTTCGGTACTGAGGTAATGACCGGTAAGACGCGACGACTCCCCCCCTCGAATGATATCTGTGAACGATAAGTTAGCCCGATGGCCTTGATCCGATTCGCTATTCAAAACCCTGTTAAGGTTGCGGTTTCCGTCATCCTGTTGGTGATGTTCGGTCTGATTTCCTACGCTTCGATTCCGGTGCAGTTGACCCCCAACGTCATCGAACCCGAGATCACGGTGACGACCCGCTGGCCCGGAGCCAGTGCGCAGGAGGTCGAGCGGGAGATCGTTGAGGAACAGGAAGAGCAACTCAAGAGCGTCGAAGGCCTGCGCGAGTTCGAAAGCGAGAGCCGCGACTCGAGAGCCCGCATCACCATGAAGTTCGAGGTCGGAACCGATCTCGGCGTCGCGCAGGCCAAGGTGCGTGACAAACTCAATCAGGTTCCCGAATATCCCGAGGACGCCAAGGAACCGACGATCACGACGGTCAATCCCAACTCGAACGCGATCGCGTGGTTGATGCTCTTGCCGCAACTCCCGACTCCCCAAGAGTTGACCGTTTTCGTCCGCGTCCACTCGCACCTCAAAGATCTGCTCAGCCCGATGATCGAGGGTAGGCAGACGATCGAATTGTCGGTCCTCTCGAAGTGGGCGCGCGAGCACCCCGAGCTCATGACGCTCGTGAGCGGAAAAAACGATCCCTCGAAGATGCGGAAATTCGCCGAGGAGTTCATCGAGGCGCGGCTCGAGCGGGTCGAAGGAATCGCCAACGCCAATGTTCTTGGCGGTCGGGAAGAAGAGTTCCGCGTGATTGTCGATCCGGTGCGTCTGGCTGCCTACCGGTTAACGGTGGGCGATTTGCGCCGCGCGTTGGCCAGTCAAAATCGCAATACGTCCGGTGGCGACATTCAAGAGGGAAAGTTTCGTAACGTCGTCCGCACCCTGGGGCAATTCGACTCGCCGGACAAGGTGGCCGACACCATCATCACGCACCGCGATGGAACACCCATTCGCGTACGCGACGTCGCAACGGTCAGGCTCGATCACAAGAAACCCGACGGCATCGTGCGGCAAAAAGGCGTCGCATCGTTGGCGATCAACGCCCAACAGTATCCGGGCAGCAATCTGCTCGAGGTGATGGGACCACCGCTGGAAGACCTCGACATCGACCGAGACGGCGAGTTGACTCAGCTCGACCTCGCGCAGGCCAAGCGGCAATACGGCGACAGCCTGCGAATTGCGGTGGCGGAGCTGAACATCGGCGTGCTCAAGCAAAAGGGGCTCCGGCTGCAACAGGTCTACGATCAGACCGATTATCTCAAGTCGGCCACTGAACTCGTCGGCGACACGATCCTCCTGGGGGGAAGTCTCGCGGTTGGCGTTCTGCTGCTGTTCTTGCGTAGTTTTCGTTCGGTGTTGATCGTCGGCATGTCGATTCCGATTAGCATCATCGCGACGTTTTTGTTCGTGCGCGGGTTTGGGCGCAGCATCAACGTGATCAGCCTGGCGGGAATGGCCTTCGCCGTGGGAATGGTGGTCGACAACGCGATCGTCGTGTTGGAGAACATTTACCGGCACTATCAGCGATCACATGACCCCGAAAAGGCTGCGCTCGAAGGCTCCACGGAGGTCTGGGGAGCCGTGTTGGCATCGACGCTCACGACGCTTGCGGTCTTCGTGCCCGTGATCTTCGTCCGTGGTCAGGCCGGCCAACTGTTTCGCGATATCGCGATCGCTATTAGTTGCGCGGTCGGTCTATCACTGATCGTTTCAATCACCGTCATTCCCACCGCGGCACGCTGGATGCTCAAGCGAGGGACGCCTTTCCGCTTAGGCGAGCGGTCGCGCGCCACCCGGCGTTTCAGCCTGACCCGTTTTGGGAACGCGCTGGTCGACTGGTTTTCGAACGGCATCGGCGCGTTGATCGGAATGCGTGGCGGAATTCTGCTGCGTGTCGCCATTGTGACCGGTTTCATGGTCGTCTCGATTGGCGGGGCCTATGTGCTGATGCCGAAAACGGAGTACCTGCCTGATGGAAACCGAAATCTGGTGATTGCCGTCGTTATGCCACCGTCCGGGTACAACCTTGACCAGATGATCCGGTTGGGTGATATCATCGAGCCCGAAATCGCGCGGCATTGGGAAGTCGAGCCAGGTTCGCCCGAGGAAGCGGCTCTCGATGGTCCGAGGATCGACAACTTTTTCTTCGTGGCCCGCGGCCGTTCGTTGTTCATGGGAGCCCGATCCGTCGACCCACTTCGGGCCGGCGAACTCGTTCCCGTTCTGAAGAATGCCGCTTTGAAGGTGCCGGGCACGTTTGCGATCGCGGCCCAAGCCAGCCTGTTCGACAGAGCGATTAGCGGGGGCCGGACAATCGACATCGAGATCACCGGGCCCGACCTCGAAACGTTGGTCGAGGAGGCTCAGAAGATTTTCGGCATGTGCCAAGAGGAGTTTCCGTTCGAAGATGGTCATCAAGTCCAACCCATTCCCGGCCTCGAACTGACCAGCCCCGAGCTCCACGTTGTACCGAAATTGGAGAAGGCGGCCGAATTGGGCATCACGGCAACCGACCTGGGCTATTCCGTCAACGCGCTCGTTGACGGGGCCTACGCGGGCGACTATTGGCACGAAGGACGAAAGATCGATCTGGTGATCTTTGGAGCCGAGCAATTCGCGCAACACACACAAGATCTGGAGAGCTTGCCGATCAGTACGCCGTCTGGAAAGCTCGTTTCGCTGTCATCGGTGGCTGACATCAAACTTGCTAGCGGCCCCGATCAGGTCAATCACATCGAACGCCTGCGTGCCATTACGCTGCGGCTCAAACCGGCGCCGACAGTGCCGCTCGAAAAAGCGATGGAAATCGTCAACGAAAGAATTCGTGAGCCTCTAATGGCCACCCGGGTCTTCGAGGGCGGGCTGTATCAAATTCGGCTCGCCGGGACGGCCGACAAGCTCGAGTTAACCCGGCTCGACTTACAGTGGAATTTGGTCTTGGCTCTGGTCATCACCTATCTGCTGATGGCGGCGCTATTCGAATCGTTTCTGTTTCCGGTCGTCATCATGACCAGCGTCGTGTTGGCTCTCGTCGGAGGTTTTGGCGGACTGGCGGCGCTCAACTTGTTCATGCCGACCGACGCGCCGCAGCCGCTGGACATGCTCACGATGCTCGGCTTCGTCATCTTGATCGGAACGGTTGTCAACAGCGCGATTCTGATCGTTCATCAAGCGCTCAACAACATTCGTAGCGCTGGAATGTCGGAGCAGCCGGCCATCGTGGAAAGCGTTCGAACTCGGATTCGGCCGATCTTCATGAGCACGATGACGACAGTTCTAGCGATGTTGCCTTTAGTATTACCCGTTCCGAGTTTCACGCCGAACGGCGTTGCGTGGGTCTCCGGTGCCGGCAGCGAATTGTACCGCGGGTTGGGTAGCGTCGTTCTGGGAGGGCTGATCACATCAACCGTGTTTACGCTCATCTTGGTTCCGATTGGTTTCAGCATCGCCTGGGACGTCAAATCCATGTTTCGCCGACTGTTGGGATTCGAGACGCGTCGTAATGCCGAATTCGAAGAGTCGGCCGGCGCGATGCCGGCAAACGCGCCCCTTGCGCCGTCTGCCGCCGAATCAGAACGTGAAAACGACTCAGAAAACGATATCCCCGAGAAGGTTCCTGCGCCGGCCGTCACAGGTGAAGGGCACGGTCATTAGACGTGCTCCGAAATCGATTTCGTCGACAACGCGTGTCTGATGATTCTACGATCAAAATCGTGCATAACCGCGTTTCATCGTTCCCGGTCTTCTCGAGCGACAATCGGTGTTTCCAGTGCCGATCGCTACGATTGAAGCTCTAACGTCGACCATAAGCTGGGATCGTGCGCGAAAGGAAACTCGCGGCCGACCGTCAGGAACTGCTCGCCCAGTTCTGCGTCGCGCACGCAGTAGTAGAACCCGAGCTGTCGACTCGCATCGGGATCGAAGCCGTTTAAGAGTTCAGCGGCGAGCCACGTCTCCAACACGTACCCGTCTTTCTTCTGTTCAAGCTGCACGGGAATGCTCTTCGGACTGGCAAGCTTGGCTTCGTCACGGGAACGGGCGATCGGCAATTGAACGGCGGACGGCTTGTCTTTCTTGGCCCCACCGCCCGACGGCAGGCAGCAGAAATGATGGCAGAACCGTGTCGCTCGGTGGACGGATTGCGTATTTCGCGTGTCGATCCAGACCTGCAGCCCGTCCGACTCGGCCGGTGACGAAAGGTCACACGCCGCCGGCAATGTTTTGCCCGACACTTCAAGACGAAAGCCCAGTCCCCGCGAATTCCACGCTGCCCGGAGGCTCGCGAAAGCCGGTGCGCCGTCCAGCTCACCAATATCCGCCAACGTGCACGACTTCGGGAGTCCCAACAGCTTGGCGCCCTTTTTCGGTAGACCTGTTCGAGATTCCACCGGGAGGGACAGGCGAAATTGAAAGCGATGGGGGATGACTGACATCGTCTGCTCTGGCGATTTTAGGGTGTTCGTCGGTTCGGACGAAGGTGGTGACGTCCAACAACTGTTTGCCGTTTGCTATTCTATGTGCTGCCTGCCCAAAGCGGAACCGACGCACATTTCGCTTGGCATGTCGTCAGTCGCCCCCTTTTTCGCGACGATGTCTGCACAACAACACGCAGCCTTCCATTGGAACGATACTGTCGGCGCCGACCCGGCTTCACCCGTTGATGCCTGAAGCGCTCGGTCAAAGCGGCCAACAACATGTCGACAACGACTATCTCCAGAACCAAGTTCATTCAGATTCGCGGCGCCCGCGTTCACAATCTGAAGAATATCGACGTCGATATTCCGCGAGATGCCCTTGTGGTGCTCAGCGGTGTCAGTGGCAGCGGGAAGAGTTCATTGGCGTTCGATACGCTCTTTGCGGAAGGACAGCGGCGGTACCTCGATAGCCTGTCGACCTACACCCGGCAGTATCTGAATCAGCTAGAGCGTCCCGATGTCGATCGGATCGATGGGTTGCCACCGACGATCAGCGTCAGCCAGTCTTCCGGATCGGCTCGCTTACGGAGTACGCTGGCAACCACCACTCAGATCGCCGACTATCTGCGGCTGTTATTTGCCCGTGCGGGTCAGGCGCATTGCCCACAGTGCGGCAAGAAAGTTGAACGGCAAACGGCGCAAGCCATCGTCTCTCGTATTCTCGAACTCGAGCAGGGCCACAAAGTCATCGTGCTGGCACCGCTCGTTCGCGGCCGAAAGGGGATGCACCGGAAAGTCTTCGAAACGATATGCAAGGAGGGGTTCGTTCGCGCACGCGTTGACGGGCAGATTGTCGATGCCGGCGATCCACCCGAATTGGACAAGAACCGGGAACATACCATCGAGGTGGTCGTCGACCGAATCATTGTCAAAGAAGGCATTCGGGCTCGCCTGGGAGAATCGGTTGACCTGGCGCTCGCCCACGGCGACGGTGCCTGCCTAATTAGTTTTCAAGATGCTGAAACCTGGATCGATCGGCTCTACAGCACCAAGTTTGCCTGCGCGACATGTTCCGCGAGCTTCCTCGAATTGGAACCTCGGACGTTCAGCTTCAATAGCCCCTACGGTGCCTGTGAACAGTGTGAAGGACTGGGTTTTCTCGCGGAAGCCGCCGATGATGAGGAGCACCCGGACAAAACGTATGTCAAGCAGGGGCCGCGCTGCCCCGCATGTCACGGTAGCCGGCTCAACCCGTTTGCCAGCGCGGTGACTGTTGGAGGGCAGACTCTCAAGCAACTGTCCGAAATGCCGGTTGCCGGCGTCAGCGAGTTTTTTGATGAGATGTCGCGTGTTATCTCCACGGACGCTGTTGATGATGGGTTGTTCTCGCCAGAACAGCGGGGAGTCGCCGAGCGGACGGTCCCTGAGATCGCACAAAGGCTTCAGTTCCTCTGTAAGGTGGGACTCGATTATCTTAGCCTCGACCGGTCGACGCGGTCGCTTTCCGGGGGCGAATTCCAGCGAGCGAGGCTCGCCGGCTGCCTGGGGTCGGGACTCATCGGTGTCTGTTACGTTCTCGACGAGCCGACGATTGGCCTGCACCCCCGCGACACCGGACGGCTGATCGACGTACTCTGTGACCTGCGCGATCGCGGAAACAGCGTACTTGTCGTCGAGCACGATGAGGATGTCATGCGGCGCGCCGACTGTCTGATCGACATTGGGCCCGGCGCGGGCAGCGAGGGCGGAGAGGTAGTCGCGTACGGCACGCCGGACGAAGTCGCCAAAGTCGAAGGCTCGCCCACCGGTCGCTACCTGGCTCGGATCGGCTCATCGTCGCCATCGGTACCAGCACGTGAAGTGAACTGGAAACGTTGTGTGACGCTCAAAGCAGCCAATACACACAATCTCAAAAACGTTGATGTTCGCATTCCGCTGGATGTTCTCACTGTCGTTAGCGGAGTGAGCGGTTCCGGAAAAAGTTCTCTGATTACGCAGACACTTGTGCCCGCTCTTCGCGCTGCGCTAATCGAATCCACCTCGCCCGTTGATGGCGCGAGGCTGGAACTCAGCGGCGACGGCGTTAGCCGGTTGGTCGTGATCGATCAATCGCCATTCGGCCGGAGTGGACGATCGAGTCCGGCGACGTATTCGGGAGCATGGGACATCGTCCGAAAACTCTACTCGCAGACACGCGACGCACGGGTGCGCGGCTTCACCGCCCGGCGGTTCAGTTTCAACAGTCCACAGGGGCGCTGCCGAACGTGCAAGGGGCAAGGGACCGAGCGGATGACGATGCACTTCATGCCCGACGTCGACGTGACCTGCCCAATGTGCAAAGGGGCTCGATTCAATCGGCAAACGCTTTCGGTTCGCTACCGTGGACTCAGTCTGGCAGATGTGCTCGACATGCGGTTCGACGAGGCACGTGAGTTTTTCAAACGGGTTCCCCGTCTTTCAACGATCCTCGAGACCTTTCACGCGGTCGGGTTGGGTTACCTCAGCCTGGGTCAACCGTCGCTCACGCTGTCCGGCGGTGAAGCACAGCGAGTGAAATTGGCCTCGGAACTCAGCCGGACGAGTCCGGAGCAGACGCTTTTCATTCTCGATGAGCCGACGACGGGGCTTCACCCGGCCGACATCGAGAGGCTGCTTAGCCTACTCAAGCAGCTTGTGGAGCGAGGAAATAGCGTCGTCGTCGTCGAGCATCAGCTCGACGTCATTGCGGCGGCCGACTGGGTCATCGATCTCGGTCCGGATGGTGGGCAAGCGGGGGGAAGCATTATTGCGGAGGGACCGCCGCACATCATCGCAAGCGCGCCCGATGGCCACACGGCCCAAGCGCTACGTGTGTATCTGCGGGGATGAACTTTCCATGCGGGCGCGCCGACATCTGCGCGCATCTTCCACCAGTCGCAGAGATGTCGTCACGGGAATTTGAGTGGCCCCAGGATGTCGAAAAGTAAAGGTGCCGGGGCATCAAGAGGGAATGCTATTCCTCTTCGCCGCTTCCGGCTTCTTCCCAGCTCATCAGGATATCGTCGAGAGCCGAGAGCGTGACCGTTTCGTCCTCACCGGTCGCCGGCGCGATTTCGTAGCCCGATTCGACGAGCTTTTCCTGGTGTTCGGAGTCTTTTTCGACAGCTCCATCGTCTTTGACAGCCCGCCACCATTGCAGGTGCGGCCAATCTCGACGAACCGTGCGTAGCGCCGTCTGCATGGCGCGTCCGTTGGAACCGGCGCTGAAGCCGGCACGCTTGGCGATGTTCGTGTAGGTCGCCACTTTATCGGCGCGCTTGAGTTCCCAAAGGATTTCAGCCACTTCTTCTGCGCGGGTCGATGTCATCTAAAACTCCTGCCAATGGGAACTCACCACGAGATTTGAACTGTGCGCTAGACAGACACGAGATCTCGCGTTCAGCCTTGTATTTCCGACGCACGTATCTTTCAATACCTCTAATTTAAACGATATCTGGACTGTTCTCAACCCCATGTTGAGCCCAGGTCGGGTCGGGTTCATATCTTTGTTCTTGCATGCGTATTTCGGGTGCAGCCTAAGTCAATAGCATTCGGGCCGAATATCGTCTGGAGGGCAAAAAACCGCGCATGGTTTCGTGCGAAACCGCGCATTCGGGGGCTGAACATCAGCCTTTGAGCGCGAATTCAGCGAATTGCCGCCAGTCTCTCTGGCCTCGCTTGAATTAGGATGTTTTTGCGATGATCGACGAGTTGTTCGAAAAGTATGACGACCACGGAGTGCAGTTTTCCTATCCTGGGCATTGGGAATTGAGCGAACAGGAGTCGGAAAATGAGGTTTCCGTCAGCGTAACGAGCGCCGAGACGTCGTTCTGGGCGTTGACGTTATTCTTTGATGGGCCTGATCCAGAATACGTCATCAAGTCGGCGCTGGAAACATTTCGCGATGAATACGATGAGTTCGATGTTTACGAAACAAAGTCCAAGCTCTCAGGACACGAGTGTGTGTCTCGCGACCTCGAATTCGTCTGCCTCGAACTGATCAATAGCGTCTTTCTGCGGGCTTTTCGGGCCGACAAGTTCACGGCGTTCGTCATGTATCAGGGGACCGATCAGGAACTGGAGCAGACTCGAACCATCATGGATGCCATTTGTGCCAGCCTGAAGTGCGTCGAGGAGGATTGAACTCCACTAAGGCTGGCGACTCCGCGTCCGCTCCGCTTTGGGCGTGGTTCCCAAACCCTCTGACGGGCGATGTGTATGCTTCATTCATGGCGCCAAAGGCATCCACAGACGGGTCTCGCGGGGAAGGATCTAGTCGACCTGGAGATGCTTCTTCAAGAAGTCCATCGTCAGCTTTCCCCGCTCGCTGTTGCCGCGCTCGAGGCCGGCATGGACATGGCAATCGATACCGAGTTGATCCATCTTGTCTTTGAGCGGCCGGCTGAACCTCGGGTGGTGGATGCCGATGCTTCGGCTCGTGATCGGCGTTTCCATCTGGCTTCCGTAAAACAGCAGCGCGGGCACATCGTCTTTCGTCAGATGGTTGATCGCGGAAACCTGCTCAAACAGCTTGTATTTCTCCGGCGGAAGGCCGTCGAGATTGTTCAAGTCGACGTCAAACAGTTGAGCGAGTGCACTGTTGCGGTATGTGTCGGATTTGGGAAACAGGTCGCGGATGAAGCGGGGGTCGTAGGACGTCTGTCCGTTGTTGACGATCATGCAGCTTAGACGCGTCGATTGCCGCAGCACCGGATCGTCGTTGCCGGGATCGGCGAGGTCGTCGTGAAAACCAAGCCACAGCGAAATGCCGGCTCCGGCCGAGCCGCCCGTCGCCGCGATTCGATTTGGATCGACACTCCACTGCTTGCTGTTGTGCCGAATAAATTGAACCGCGCGCGCCGAATCGAAAAACTGAGCCGGGGCGATGGCTTCATCCGACAGACGGTACGTGATTGCGACAACCGAAATGCGCGACGCCAGGCAGTGCTTGAGCAGGGCGTTGCTCACGCTCTTGTTACCGTGGCGAAACCCTCCACCATGAATCGAAACAAGCACCGGCGCCGGTTTGTCGGCGTCGGCCAACCACACGTCCATGACGTTTCGATCATGCGGTCCGTATTTCACGTCGGCGTGCGTTGGTGGCACGGCCGGCCGGCGATTTTCTTGTGACTTACGACGTTCTCGTGCGCGCCGACCGGGTTCCCGCTGCCGGCTCGCGTCCTGTCCCAGCAGCGTGCAAGTTATCAGTAAACCGAGTGTGATTGAACTCAATGCGGTTCTCACGGCAGCAGTGACGTTCATGAACGTTCCTCATGTCAGCGATCAAAGATAAACTCATCACGTATTATACTCTGTGGGCCGGCTCATCGCCGCAGGTTTCCTAGCTCCAATCTCAGTTTCGAGTCTTGAATATGAACCATGTCATCTCGACTCTCATCCGGCTTCCACAAATCAAAAACGATCGGACCTATTCGATGCGTGCGCGAATGCGTGCAGCACCGTTCTCTTCGTCGATTTCGATAGAGAGCACGTTTGGCCGGCAGCACACCGGGCAGTCCTCGACGAACTGTTGGTGAAATCCCTGCGACAGATCAAGGGGCGTGACGATCTCCTCGCCGCAGGCGTCACAGACGTAGCTCGCTTCGTTCTGCATGATCTAACGCCGGACTCCTTCGACAATGCTCATCTCGGTCCGGGTCGGTACGATCCTTGTGAGCTCAAAACCCGCTTTTTCGAACAACAGACGGTATTCTTGTTCGGTACGTTCCCGGCCTCCGGGAATGAGCAACATGACCAGGTCGAGAAACTTGCCTGCAAATGGATCGTTGCCTGGCGGAATCACGCTTTCGATGACAAGCAGCTTTCCGCCATCGGGCATCGCTGTATGGCAGTTTCGCAAAATACGCAGCGACCGTTCATCGTCCCAATCGTGGATGATGTGTCGCATGAGATAGGCATCGGCTCCTTGCGGGACCGATACGAAAAAGTTTCCCGCAACCAACTGGCAGCGTTCGGAAAGACGGGAAGTTCTGATTCGTGCATCGGCCCGTTCGACCACCGGTGCTAGATCGAACAGGATGCCCGTCATCGCGGGATGTTTCTCAAGGATCGCCGCGATGTTCGAGCCGTTTCCGCCGCCGACGTCGGCCAGCACTTCGATGCCGGAAAAATCGTAGGCGTCGAGTACGGCGCTCGTTTCCCGCCCGTGAATACCAGTCATCGCTTCGTCGAAAATCCGGCCCTTCTCCGGATTCTGGCCCAGGTATTCGAAAACCGGCTTTCCAAACACCTTTCCAAACGCGGTCTCACCCGTTTGAATGCTATGGGCGATCTCGCTCCAAGCGAGAAAAAACTCATCACCTGACATCATTGCCAGGGCTCGTTGCGAGCCTCTTATGTCACTACGCAACGTCTCCGCCAGTGGTGTTAGCGAAAATGTCCGCTCGTCGTGCTCTTCAAAAACGCCGATGCTGGCGAGCGCCCTGAGCAGCCGGTACAGCGCGTCAGCGTTCGTGGACGAAGCTTCGGCCAGCGCGTCAACACTTCGCGGGCCGTCATTGAGCAGATCGGCAATACCGAACTTTGCCGCCGCGTAGATGGCTTGCGATGCCCAGTAGCCGGTGATCAGGCGGTTGATCTGTTCCTGCGGCGTCGGTTCGGTCATGGCGTTTTCCTTCCTGATCCCTCGTGGCGTCCAATTCGTCTTCATCTACACCCATCGATGGTACCGTCGCCGATTCACCGCCGCCGGTGTGAACGACGTCGTGCGCTAAACCTTGGGCGTGATATCACTCGCTATTGCAGCGTTTCTGTTCCATCAGCCATTCGTACAATTGTGGATTGTCATATGTCTCGGCCCACGCGTTATGACCGGCTTCGGGGTAGATCGTGAGCTTCGGGTTGCCGCCACGCTCTCTGAGCGCATCGACCATCGCCTGCGATCGTTCGACGGGAATGCCGACGTCCTTTGCTCCGTGAAATGCCCAGACCGGCAGGTGCGGAAATCGTTTTGCCCAATACGTCTCGCCGCCGCCGCAGATCGGTACGATCGCCGCGAACTGTTGCGGTGCGTAAGCCGCGAGCCTCCACGAACCGAATCCGCCCATGCTCAGCCCCGTGACCCAAATACGATCCGCGTCGACGCGATATTTCTTTACGATGGCATCGACGAGGACCATGAGTTCCAGCGGCTCCCACGACCGTTCCTTCGGACACTGCGGCGAGACGACAATGAATGGGAAGTGCTTTCCCGCAGCGATGAGTTTGGGCGGGCCGTGCATCTTGACCAACTCAAGGTCGTCGCCTCGCTCACCGCCGCCGTGCAGAAACAACAGCAAGGGCCATGTCTCCTGCTCGTCGTAGTCATGGGGCAGATAGATCAAATAATCCATGTGGACGTTGATTTGAGCGTCAAGCGAGCCGTTCTGCTGGATGCCAGCCTTCTTGTCCGCACGGGCCGTGCTAGACAGGGAAACGGCGACGGCCAGAATGAGTACGACGTCAAAAATACATTTCATCGGAGCACCCTATTGGTTTTCGTTGGTGAAGCTTGGCGTTCTGCATTACAACCCAGACACATCCGCTGTTGCAAATCGCTCGTGTTGCCCATTAAACTAGACTAGGGGTGCTGTTTTACGCGCATCGAGCCTGCGTGGTGGCTTTCGAGACGATCTGGCCGGCAAGATTGTTCCCGAATGCCCCGTTGACCAAGCCGCCGCAACGCCGCGAGATAACGTATTTACGAGGTTGTCGCAGTGCACTAAAAGGAATTCGCCAAACGCAGCCGAAATCGACCCAATCGTGAGTCCGATCCACGAAGGAGAGTTGACCGATGAAGAATCAAACACGTCGCGAATTCCTCGAAAACTCAATGTTGGCCACCGCTGCGACCGTGGCAGCGGGTTCTGCGGCGATGCCTGCTTCTTTGGCGGACGAGAAACAGACGGACAGCTTAAGCGAGCGTTTGCGTGTCGCCGTGATTGGCATTCGCGGGCGTGGGCAGTCGCACCTAAGCGCGTTTCTAGGCCGAAGCGATTGCGAAGTCGTTGCGGTTGTCGATCCCGACGAAGCGATCGGGCAAGCCAAGGGCGTCGAGCGCGTCCAGAAGGAGCAGGGCAAAGCTCCCGCGTATTACCGAGACATGCGGCACGCAATGGACGACCAGTCGATCGACATTGTAAGCATCGCCACGCCCAACCACTGGCACGCGTTGGCTGCGATCTGGGCGGTTCAGTCGGGCAAAGATGTCTATGTCGAAAAGCCGGTCAGCCACAATGTCAGCGAAGGCCGCCGCATCGTGCAAGCGGCGCGAAAATATGACAAGATCGTTCAGACAGGAACCCAGTGCCGTTCGACCGGTGGATCGCGCGCGGCGATCGACTACATTCGCGCTGGGGAAATCGGCGACGTCAATTTAGCACGTGGCTTGTGCTATAAGGGCCGGGGTCCGATCGGCGAAAAGGGCAGCTACGACGTGCCCACCAGCGTCGATTACGACTTGTGGTCGGGACCGGCACCGAAGAAACTTCTCACTCGCCCACGGCTGCATTACGATTGGCACTGGCATTGGGACACGGGCAACGGCGACCTCGGCAACCAGGGCATTCACCAGATGGACCTGGCGCGCTGGGGGCTCGGCGTCAACGATATTGGTCAAGGCGTTGTCAGCTATGGGGGGCGACTCGGGTACACCGACGCGGGTCAGACCGCGAATACTCAGGTCAGCGTCATCGATTACGGTGACAAGACGCTCGTATTCGAAGTGCGAGGCTTGAAGACCGATTCGCTCCGCGGCGCTAAGGTGGGCGTCATCTTCTACGGCAGCGAGGGCTACGTGGTACTCAACAGCTACAATGGTGGAAACGCTTTCGACTTGGACGGCAATGTCATCGAAACGTTTAGCGCCGGTGGTGACCACTACGCCAACTTCATCAATTGTGTCCGCAGCCGAAACGTCGCCGATCTGCACGCCGATATCGAAGAAGGCCACCTTTCGAGTGCACTGTGTCACCTGGGCAACATTTCGTATCGGCTTGGCGGTAAGGTCTCAACTGGGGAAGCCGCTGAACGGCTCGCAGGCAACGCCGAAGCAACCGAGACTCTCCAGCGCGTCACATCACATCTGAGCGAGAACAACGTCGACCTCGAAAAGACGAAGCTGCAATTCGGCGCTCAGTTGGCTCTAAACGGCAAAGCGGAAACGTTCACCGGAGAGCTTGCCGACGAGGCCAATGCACGACTGACCCGCGACTATCGTAGGCCTTTCGTCGTTCCATCGGCGGTGGATATTTAGGGCACCGTCTGCTTCGTTCTTGTACGAAAAGGGAATGTGGCGTCGAGCAGGGGCGTCTTGCCCGCCCGTGCGGTATTCTCAACGGGAATTCAAAAGATCAAGGTGGTAACACCACTAGGGTGGGTTTCTCGTTGCAACGAACAACTGAGCAGGTCGCGTTCTTCCGATCACTCACTGGGTTCAAAATCGCGATGGCTTACCAGTACCGTTGCGTGGAGGGCAGAGTGAAATCCGTCAGCTCATCAAGCGGCGGATCACTGACCTGGTATTCTGCTTCGACTTCTTCGATCCAGTGACGAATCTCCGTTTCGTATTCGCTGGAAAGATCACCTTTGACGAGCAGCCTTTGGAATGCTGCCGCCCCGTCGTCGCTTAAGTCCGCCTCTTCGGCTGAACGGAACCGTCGCGCCGGATTGGGATCGACCAGGCCACGAATCAATCTAATCAAGGGTTCGCTGAAAGCAAACTCCTCTGGCGGCAACGCTCTGGGCAACCAATCGTAGACGTCCGTCTTAGCTTCGATCAGCTTGTGGAAGTCCATACCTGAAAACGGCGGCGCGCCGGCGAGCACTTCGATCAGGATGTAGCCCAGGCTGGCCAAGTCAGATTGCGGTGAGGCTGGTTCACCCTGCAACACTTCGGGGGCGGCGTACGCCGGCGTGCAAGTCAGCCCGGGTGGACGCTCGGCGATTTCAAACGCGATACCGATATCGATGATTTTGGCATTGCCGCTACGCTTAAGCATCACGTTGGCCGGCTTGAGATCGTTGTGCACCACGCCATGCCGGTGCAGCGCCGACAATGCCGCCAGGCATTCGCGAATGATGGCGACGGCCGTGCCGGGCCTGAGTCGCGGCTGCTCGCGTCCTTCAGTGACGATCACGTTATTAATGTTCTTCCACTGCTGGTCGGATACGTGGTCGCGGACCTGCTGGTAGGCATGTGGCGTCAACAACCGGCGGAGGTCGTATCCATCCACCCATTCCATTTCCATAACGTACACGCCGTCGCGCCGGACAACGTTCTGCACGTCAATCAAGTGATCGTGTTGGATGCGAGCCACGCGGGAGGCGACGTGCGCCAGGCGTGACATTTCTCGCTCGTAGGCGGCCCTGTCCGCAAATGGCTTCGGAGAGAAAACTTTCAGCGCTACGGGAATCGAAAAGCCGTCAACACCGCGACGTTCGCTCAGGTAGACGACACCCTGCCCACCGACGCCGAGGCGTTTTTGAAAGGAGCGCATCGTTTTCCAGCCACAATTCCCCGCCACAAGCAGGCCATCGTAACTCTCGAACAGTTCCTGATGCGATTGTTCAGTTGGCTTATCTGCCGGTTCCATGAACCGCTATCTCCGTCAATTCAGTCTCGTAAAGGGGCGTAGGTTTATCGGATCACGGTTCAACATACAAGGTACGCTCACGATCCGGTTTCATCGCCCATTTCGCGGTCGCGCTTTCCCAGACTGATTCATCGCAGCGCGTCCGCCTTCGAGCCGGTGCCGTCGACAATGCAGCAACGCCCGGTGCGGCTGCCGCTGGCCTCGTCTGGCGAATCGGGGCGTTCAATCAGGTCGAGTCGTCGTGACGACCGCCGTCGATCGGCGACACGCTGATTCCACCACACGGCGAATCAATCGCACTTGGCTAACAACGGCTTGATAACCTGCTCCGGGACAAACGCGTGCAACTGGCGAGCGCTGTCTTCGCCGCCCATCTGCGCGATCTGTTTGATCAACGAGCTTGAAATATGGGTGAATTTCTCACTGGCCATGAGATAAACCGACTCAATATCCGGCGCGAGGGCTCGGTTCGCCAGCGACATGGTAAACTCCGATTCGATATCCGTTAGCGTTCGAACGCCGCGGAGCATGACGGCCGCACCAACCGAACGCACAAACGAAACCGTCAGACCTTCAAAACAGACAACGTTCACATTCGAGAGCGGAGCGAGCACTTCCCGCATCAACGACAGACGTTCCTCCGGTGAAAAAAGAGGTTGCTTGTCGGGATTGATGCCGATGGCCACGGTCAGCGTTTCAAAAACCCCAGACCCGCGACGGATAATGTCTACGTGCCCCAGCGTCACAGGATCAAAGCTACCGACATAAACGGCGTGACGTGGGTTGAGTTCTTCGGACATCTCTGCGCCTTGTTGTTTCCAACTCACCGTATTTGACAGTCAGCAGTCTCCGCGTGTTCGCATCGACCGACGAATTTCATTCTAGCCGGTCGGCGGTGGATTTCGAGCAGGACCGCCACACACCGCCGCGTCGTTTTCCTGATGCTGCCACATTGGCAGTCGGCTCGGGTCGAAATCAACTCGCCGAACAGCGACTGCCAATATGGCATTGTCGGCAGGATGGCGCACCAAGGGTTCTCGACAAACGGAATGTACTAAATCACTTTACATCAGAATGTTACAGCGTTTTTTCTACACGCTCCGCTCACCACGAACATCGCGACATATCGTGGTACACGGTTTGCAATCTATGTGGCGAAGCGAATCGTTTGTGTGTTGGGACATCATCACAGCCTACAAACACCGACGCAACAGTTCGTTTGACGGAACGGTAGCGATTCACTTTCTCGCGTTCTGGCTTGAACCAGAAGTGAAGCGGCTACAACGAAATCAGTCGACGTCGGATTAAGGAATGCCAGCATGCCAATTTTCAAGTGGGGACACAGTTGGAACCCGATCCACGATCTGGAGCGGGAGGTCGATCGCTTGCTCAAGGGAATGAGCCTCGGTTTTCAGGGAGTCCGGCTCGGTCGGGAATACCCGGCGATCAATCTGTACGAACTCGACGACGAATTCCTACTGACGGCCGAACTTCCAGGGACGCATGCCGAAGATCTCGAATTAACGGTCGTCGGAGGCATCATGACGATTAAGGGCAAGCGTAGCGACTTGGATGGAGTGCCCGACGATCGATTTCGCCGCCAGGAACGATTTCGAGGCAGTTGGCAGCGATCGCTCTCCATTCCCGAGCGTATTCGCGAAGAGATGCTCTCTGCCGAGTTTAACAATGGAATTCTCAAGATTCGGCTACCGAAGGCAGACGAGTTAAAGCCGCGACAAATTCCGATCGCCGAAGGATCGGATTGAATCGAATGACAGCCTTGCGCCGGGCGAGTGGACGGTCCAGCGAGATCGAGCCTGACGAGAATCCCGGAGCCGTGGAGAACAAAAAATGTCGAACGAAGTAACGAACGACGTTGTGCATCCATCCGATTCCACCGGTCATCGACGTGAGCCAACGCGAGAACCTGACACTGAGCGGCTCTGTTTCACACCACCGATCGACATTTTCGAAGGTGAAGACGGCCTGGTGCTGCACGCCGACTTGCCCGGTGTGACGGCTGAGTCGCTCGACCTACAGGTTCAGGACAACAAGCTGACGCTGTTTGGCCGCGTTGAGCAGTATGTCTCGGACGACGCGGTGGCGCTTCATCGCGAATACCACGTGGGCGACTTTCTGCGATCGTTCATTTTGAGCGACGAGGTCGACCACGAGAAGATTACTGCGACATTGAACAACGGGGTTCTCAAAGTCACGTTGCCGAAGGCGGCAAAAACGCAGCCTCGCCGGATTCACGTAAATGGCAACTCCAGCGAAGGCTAGAGCGCGTCTGGCGATACCTTAGCGATTCAGATGTTCGTTGTTTGGCCTTAGTCGCGTTTAGAGTGGCTCCGTCAAAACGAGACAAGGTCGAGCCTGCCGGTCGTTACGGTACAATTGAGCGGGCGCTCGGGAAGATGCCGGCGATGCTGACGTGCGTTTTTCTGCGCCAAATCGGTACAATATGGCCTGAGTCGGTTTGGCGAGTGACGGCGACGGGCAATCTCCGGCGACGAAGCGTTAACCGAATCCGATCCTTGAACAAGGAGTTTCTGCATCATGACCGAAAACCAATCTGGCGACGACGGTGGGCTGGCCGCGAGTGCAGAGAAGCTTCGGCAGGAACTCGACCGTTGGCTTGGCGTTGCTTGGAATCAGGGTGAACGCGCACTCGACGCTGTCGGCTTACGGTCCTCGGGGACCTGCTGGGCGCCGGTCTTCGATTTGGTCGAGACACCCGAAGACGTACGGGTTGTCATCGACCTGCCGGGTGTTGACCGGCATGCGATCGACATTACGCTGGCTGGAAACATGCTGACGATTCGCGGCGAAAAGCCAAGTACGCCGATCGAAGAGGGGCACGTCTCGCACGTCGGACGCCGTGCGAGTGGGTCGTTTTCGCATTCGATCCCGATGCCGGTCGCTGTGAACGCTGATGAGGTTTCAGCGGAAGTTTGCGATGGTGTCTTGACGGTGATGCTGGCGAAATCAGAACGCGCCAAGCCCCGACAGATTAGCATCAAAGAGCACGGGGCGCTGTAGAAGCCGACAGGAGACCCTCGGCTGGGCGGCTCGCTGATCGTGTACGTCGCTCCCGTACCTGCCGGCTCGCGGTGTGCGCGAACCGGGTTTTCACACTGGTTACCAAGCTCTGCTTGGTAACCTCAACCTTCATGCCGTCTTTGCTTACGTCCCAAAGCGGAGCTTCGGCGTGAGGTGTTGGGCGGGTTTCACTCTACACACCATCGGCGAACGTCGTCCATCACAGGGGTTTCGGACGAACTCAACTATCAGTTGGTCGCGTTCGCCATAATACGGTCGAGGAAGCCCTTGAGTTGCTTGCTCCTCACCGGGTGTTGCAGCTTGCGAACGGCTTTGGCTTCGATCTGACGTACGCGTTCACGGGTCACCTTGAAGATCCGCCCGACCTCTTCGAGCGTGTACGTATAGCCGTCGCCCAAGCCGTAACGCAGTTTGATAATCTCGCGCTCCCGGTAGGTAAGGGTCTTGAGCACGATGTCGATCTTATCCTTGAGCATCTCCTGCGTGGCGGCATTGACCGGGCTCTCGCTGCCCTCGTCTTCAATGAAGTCACCGAAGTAGCTGTCTTCGCTTTCTCCGACCGGCCGATCCAGGCTGATGGGATGCCGCGATATCTTCAGCACCCGCCGCGTTTCTTCGAGGCTGACACCCGCCGCGAGGGCCGTTTCTTCGATCGTCGGCTCACGGCCGTTCTCTTGAAGAAGGTGCTTGCTCACCTTTCTCAGTTTCGACATCGTTTCGATCATGTGCACGGGAATTCGAATCGTTCGAGCCTGATCCGCAATCGCGCGGGTGATGGCCTGCCGAATCCACCATGTGGCGTACGTCGAGAACTTGTAGCCACGGCGATACTCGTATTTGTCGACGGCTCGCATCAGGCCGGTGTTGCCCTCCTGGATCAGGTCCAGGAAGCTCAAGCCTCGGTTGCGATATTTCTTAGCGATCGATACCACAAGCCGCAGGTTTCCGCCGGAGAGTTCCCGCATCGACTGTTCATACGCGGCACAGCGGGCCTGTACCGACTTGATGCGCTTCTGCAGAGTTTCGGGGCTTTCGAGGGTCATTTTCGTCAGATCGTCGAGTTCCCGCTCGAGATTCGATCGCTCTTCCTGGCCCGATTTGACATTCTTCAGCCGGCGAATTCGTGTCTTCAGCTCCTGCATGCGGTAACCGATTTGCTCGAGCCGTTTCATGCACGGCTGGAGCCGCTGCGTTCTCAGGCTGAGTTCCTCAACCAGCGTCACAATCTTTCGTCGGCGAATGGCGAGTGCTTCCTTCGCCATCGCGACCAGGCCGGCCGACGACTTGGGGTTGCTGATGATTTCGAAGTCGTTGATGTTCTGCTTGCGGAGTGTCTCAAGCGTATTGAGATTGTGAGGCATTCTGCCAAGAATCTGAGTTTTCTCGAGCCCTTCGGTGACGGAAACCTTAATGGTTCGATCGAACGGCAGATTGCCGAGATGGACCTTGGTCAGCACGTCGACGGCGGTCTTCATTGCAAAGTCGCACTCGAGCAATTGCCGCCGAAATCGCTTGCGCGTGACTTCGATTTTCTTGGCCAGCGCGATTTCTTGATTGCGCGTGAGTAGCGGAATCTCACCCATCTGCGTCAGGTACATCCGCACCGGGTCATCGATTCGGCGCGAACGGTCTTCGGCTGACATTTCTCGCGCCTTGCCGCGGCCGTTTCGACGCTTCTTCTCGGTGGTGACGGGAGGCGTCTTGTCAGCCACGATCTCCATCCCGCGCTCTTCCAGGCACATCAGGAGGTTGTCGAGCTTTTCGGGATTGATCGCCTCGTCCGGGAGGTAGCCGTTCACCTGCGAAAACGTGAGGTGCCCCTGTTTTTCGCCGATGGCGATCAGTTCCTTCAGCGTGTCGTCGAGTCGATGCACTCTTGCGTTCCTCCGAAATTCAGGTCGATGCTTGTCTCTGGACGCGTTTCTTATGAAATTCAGCAGATCTTAAAAGTAACTGTTTCGCTTGTGAGTCGAGCGTATCCGTCGAATTGGCAAGTCCTGCGATCTGCCCCTTCGATTGCTCGTGAACTTGCCGCCGCCGCCGCCATTTCAGGTTTTCGATAATCTGGTGCAAGTACCCGGCTGGTTCGCCCGGCCCGCCGGCTGTGTCGTGTTCTGACATCTTTTGGGCGATTTGCTTTCGGCGGCTTTCGTCTTCGATGGCAATCGCGAATCGTTTTTGATCGGCATCTTCTAACTCTGAAACGACTCGTTCAAATGAGGGCACAACGCCCTGCTCCGCCAAGTCATAACACAGTTGCAAAAGGTTCTGCACGGGCCCGCCGGCCAACTCAGCCGCCGCGATTTCGCTTTGTATGGTGCCAACCGCTTCTGGTGCCGCGAAAATGACCTCCAGAAGTTCGACCTCCATGCGGTCGAACTGATCCAAATTATCCGTTGGCGTTCCGTCGTCGCTTCCAATTGATTGTGCCGATGAGCCGCCACGTTGGGCATGGGCCCGACGAGCGGTGGCGAGTTGTTTTCTAACTTCCGATTCCTGCAATGCCACCCGCTGAGACAGCCTGCTGAGAATCAAACTTTCGCGAGGGGTTCCCGAGAGCCTTGGCGCGACCGCCAGCAAGTCGAGCATTTCGACAAGCACGTTCTGTCTGGCTTGAATGCTCTCGACTCCGAACTCATGAATCGCCGCCTGTAACTTGTGATCCCATAATTCCGGTGCATTTTCGACACGCTGTCGAAAGGCGTCTGCGTCTTCCTGCCGAAGAAAATCTGCCGGGTCGATACCCGCCGGCAACGTGAGTATTCGAAGGTCCACGTCTTGGGCGATAAACTTCGTCAAACTTCGGTTGACCGCGTTCTGCCCCGCCTCGTCTCCGTCAAAACACTGCACCACCTTGTTGGCCAGACGTTTCAAAAGTGTGACATGTGTCTCGGTCAGGGCCGTTCCTAGAGTGCCGACGACGTTGTTGATGCCGTACTGGTGAGCGATAATGCAATCCGTATACCCTTCCACCACAATGGTGGTCCGCGATTTTCGAATTCCGTCCCTTGCGACGTCAAATCCGTAAAGCAGACTGCTTTTCGTGAACAATTCGCTCTCTGGACTGTTCAAATATTTTGGCGCGCCGGGGCGTTGATTGTCGGGCAGTATGCGTCCCCCAAACGCAACGGGCCGTCCCCGCGTGTCGCGAATGGGGAACAAGAGCCGGTCCACGAAATCATCGTAATAACCGTTACCTTCGTTCCGCGCCCGAACGAGCCGAGCCGCATAGAGTTGTTCGGGCGTAAACCGGCCGCGGGCCTTCGTCAGCAGCCACTCCCAGTTGTCCGGGTGATAGCCGATGCGAAACTGCCGAACCGTTTCGGGGAGAAACCCCCGTTGACGCAGGTATTCCCGAGCTCGGCTCGCCTCCGGCGCCTCCAGCAGACAGCGGTGAAACTCGCCTTCGGCCCAGGCGACAATTTCGTACAGGCTGGCCTTATTCTGGCGCGATTCTTCGGAGCGGCCGGGCATTCTGCGGGGCAGCTCGATATTGGCCCGCTGCGCCAGCAGCTCCAGCGTATCTCGAAAGGGGAGCCCGTCGATCTTCATGACCCAGGAAAAGCAGTCGCCCCCTTCGTTGCAGGCCCAACAGCGGTACGTTTGCCGGTCGGGATAAACATGAAACGAAGGGCTGTGATCGTCGTGGAAGGGGCACAGGCCGGCGAAATCGCTGCCACCGCGCCGGGGCTGGAGAGAAACCGTCTCGCTGACGAGTGCAACGAGGTCGGTCTGCGACCGCACCTGCTCCTTGAAATCACTCCAATCGGGCGTCGTCAATCGCTTCTCCCGGAGAGCGTAGGCAGGCCGGCACCCGAGCCCAAAAAGGCGGGTGCAGATTGGCCTAAGCCGGTCGTTAGGGGGTAAACCGTCTCAAGGCCGGATGCAGCATCGTGACAAGTCGACAAATGTCACCTGTCGGCGTGCATCCCTGCGACTCATCCGGACCACGCAATTTTACCCGATATCTTGACGTAGTCAAGTATTCCGATAGGAAGTTGGATGATGTTCTGATCGCGTAAACACATATTCAAAACAACGTTACTCGATTCCCCGATCGCGCAAGTCAACTTGAGCCTGCAACTCAACCGCAGCCGGAGCAGTTTCTCCAAGTCCTATTCCCACCACGCGATATGCCGGTTGTAGAGCCTGTACTGGACAGTTGGGTTACGAGATTTTTTTGGGTGTTTGGAGTAGGGGTAGTGTCCTAATTTGAATTCGTGGGGCAAAAGTTCGGTGGCTGGGTTCGGTATGCTATAAGGGATCGGTGAAGGAGTGGACCAGCACCTGCACCAAGGTGACGCCATGAGAACGAATTATTGCGTGATTGCTGCTGTGGTGCTCGTGATTGGATGTTCGCAGCCGGTTGTTCAAGTCGAACACGAGCTAAGTGACGCCCAGAAAGAACGCCAGCAGGAACTTCTCACTCCAATGGTCCGCGACTACAAGGCTGATACGCTTGATATTGAAGGCGATTCGGTCACGCAGCATACGGAGTTGCTCTCACTCGCGGATGTGACTGTGGAAAATGGGGAGATGGAGGGAAAGAGGGGTACATTCTACGCGTATACATTCAGCGAGCCGAGCGCCGAGGAGGGGGAGGAGTGGTTGTATATCGGCGTCGTTGACGGCGTGATTACAATGGCAAAGCTGATTTCCCCTTGTTGGTAAGTGTTGTGCCTGCGTCAATCTTTGTTTCGCAGCTTGCGACCCAACCGACGGTATTTCTCTAGCGTTTTCTGTTCACGGTCGAACTCGGTAGCGTTTTCTGTTCACGGTCGAACTCGGTCACGTTGTCGTACAAGTCCTCGAATTTCCACAGCGAGTCAACGATGCCGGCCGCCATTGCTGGTGTCGGAGTCAGCCTTCCGCTTGTCCCTGGCTCCCGTAATCGCCAGCAGAAATTGTAGTTGGCGATGTGCAGCGAGACGGCAGCCGATAAGTTCTCCAGCTTCTTTGAGAAGCCCACGGTGAGCCGCGTGAACCGCTTCAGAAACGTTCGAGTTGTCAAGTTCCATCGCTGCATGTGAGACGCGCATATCGTCCACAGTTCGCGCATACCCTCGATGTTCAACCGACTGGGCATTCTCGGTACAATCACGTCATGGAAACCTCCGAAAACTCAGCTCCCCGTGGGTCATCGTCACGCTGCTGCTGGCGTCATACGCGGGCTCGTACTTCGCTTTGAGTGAGTACGATCCTGGTCCGCTTTATGGTCGACCTAAGCGGACCATCTCCGTATGGAGCGTCCGCATGTTCAATCGTAATTTGATGGAAGAGTTTTACCGGCCGATGATCTACGTTGAAACGAAGATACGCGGTAAGACATTCGACATGACGTACATGTGGCATGATTGTCCCGGACCCTGGTAGCGCCCCACAACTCCCGTGCCAACCGCCCAAAATCGTGATTCAATCTGTACCACTACCTGGAGTAGGGTAGTGTCCTAATTTGAGTATCGAAGTCTGCCGGGATTGGTCAAATCAACGTTAGGCAGTAAATCAGTATGCCACCGGCGACGAACAACAAGAGCGCTGCCCGAATCACCGCCTCGCTATAGGGGTATTTCAAGCGAAATGCGGCCCGTGCATATCGCCAGCCGAAGTAGAAACATGTGACCGCGACGGCAGCCGTAGCACACCGCAAGAACAGAACCCACACCTGCTGGCAGTCTCCCAATTTGAATTGACCCAAAACAACCGGCGAGGTTTCCCTCACCGGAATTCTATTGGGCTGGGCAACTCCTGGCTACGCAACTACACGGCCAGTTTTGGCTACAATTATCTCAGCATGAACACGATCCGAAAACTCCGCTCGCCGTGGGTCATCGTCACGTTGCTGCTGGCATCGTACGTGACGTCGTACTTTGCGGCGAGTGAGCACCATTGTGTGGTATTTACATCGGGCTTGTGGCAGAGCTTCGGCAATCAATTCCACTCGCGTGAATTCAAGCACGCGTGGATGGTCCATTTCTACTGGCCGATGGCCTACGTCGAGTCGAAGGTGCGCGGCGAGCCAGTCAGTGTATGGAGCGATGATCCTTCATCCCCGTGGAGCCTTCACCCGCCGCGCATGCCAATTACAGATATTCGCAATTAAACGTGTAACGGTTAAACCTCATGGACACGATCCGAATACTCTACTCCCCGCGGGTCATTGTCACGTTGCTGTTGGCGTTGTACTCAGGGTCGTACTTTGCCGTGAGTGACTACAGTAGTCTGGAAGTTCCACCGGTCTTGCGGCAGAGGCACGGCAACAAATTGCACGTGCGCATGTTCGAACAGGCATGGATGAAAAGTTTCTACAGGCCGTTGACCGGTGCCGAGTCGAGCGTTCGCGGCGGGCGATTCTTTGTGATACACGCTACCGGTACAACCACCTCAGCATCGAAATAGTTAGAATACGCCACTCCCGTGTCCAGCCTTTCGAAATCGAGGTTGATTGCGCCATCGTCGCTTGCGTGTTTTCGGCGCTGCCGATGATTGAGACATAGCCGGCCATCACAACGACTTCGCTGTACACGATGTCCCCTCGGTTTCCGCAATCCGGTTGCCGTCGACTCTGGGCCGGGGTTCAGGTGCCAGTCGATGGATGTTCCCGGTACAATCACGTCATGGACACAATCCGAAAACTCCGCTCCCCGTGGGTCATCGTCACGTTTCTGCTGGCGTCGTACGTGGGGCCGTACTTTGTGGTGGGTAGTTACGGGTCTGTCGGGCCTCCAGGCCAGCGGAGCTATTATCCGAGTGGAGACATTCAACCGATCGAATGCATGCGCCTGTTCAAGCATAAGTGGATGTACGATTTCTACCGACCGATGATCTACGTCGAGGAGAAGGTGCGGGGCAGGGGATTCCTCGCGTGGTGCAATGACCCCAGAATGCTAGATTGAAAACGCCTCCCCACAACTCCGATGCCAACCGCCCAAAACCGCGATTGAACCTGTACCACTTCCGGACTTGGTTTCCAGGCATTCAGCTTGAAAACCCCAAAAATGAGCGACGTTGGAACATGCGTTCATAGCATGTCGTGGCGCGCTGGAGTGGAATCGCGGCGGCGGGAAATCTACCATAAAACAACGCGTTGCAAGAACACGACCTGCCGCCAGAAAAAACAGAACTCCACGAACCGGGATCCCCTAGAGATTTTGGCCACGGACTCGTTTTTCTCTTGACGATGTCTATCCTAATGTCAGATAACCCTGCCGTTTGAACATCCCCGACTGAGCCGTGACGATCGGCTTTGAAACGAGCGACAAGGCGGTAGCCCTGCCTCGGACGATTCAACCTCGGAATTGTGTCGCTCGATAGAACGCATCCTGAAACCCGGTTGCGGGCGAGATTGACATTCGAAGACCGCCGCGTCTTCGAGCCAACCGACCGTTTCAAGACGGTTCTTCCTATTCCCCACGGAACAATTGTTTTCGGACTACGAATCCCTACGGATTTCGTACAGATTGAAATTCACATCCAGGCCTGCCTCAGCGGAATTCGATCGATCCAACGAGATTTCGACGACGTTCGTAGAAAGAGATTGAGACGACATCTTGCTGTCTCGCACGAGACAGTATGCGGAATTGACCACGTAAACACTCATCGAGACACCGGAACAAGCAACGGACGACATGAAAATCGCTGAATCAAATAAGAGCATTCCAGCCCGAATTCTCGGGCTGAAGACGGACATTTTGCCGTCGATTGTTGTGTTTCTCGTGGCACTGCCGCTTTGCATGGGGATCGCCATTGCCTCAGGCGCCCCTGTGGCAGCCGGGCTGATCACGGGGATCATCGGCGGCCTGATTGTAGGGGCTCTAAGCGGAGCGCCGCTCCAGGTCAGCGGGCCGGCGGCCGGTCTGACGGTGATCGTTTATCAGATCATCAAAGATCACGGCTTAGAAACGCTGGGCATCGTCGTCCTATTGGCCGGCGTATTACAACTCGCAGCCGGGCTGTTTCGCATCGGTCAGTGGTTCCGCGCCGTTTCACCGGCTGTCATCCAGGGAATGCTGGCAGGCATCGGAATACTCATTCTGTCGAGCCAAATTCACGTGATGGTCGACGACTTGCCGCGCGGGAGTGGGCTACAGAACCTGTTGACGATTCCACAGGCCGTTTCCAAGGGGCTCCCGATTCCGGAAGGGAGTTCCCGGCACGATCGTCGGTTGCAGACGTCGCTCCTGAAGCAATTTGGCACACTTCACGAAAAACAGGTCCAGGTCCACGAATTCGTCTCCGAAATCGTTCCGGAGGGCGTCGACGAAACGAAGTTTCACCAGGCCGCCAAGCTCACAGATCTGGTCGGTGCACAGCGAGAAATCGCCCAACAGCTCGAGGGCATCGTTGCGACCCTGGGATCAGAAGTCTTTAGCGAGGAACGCGCCCGCGCGATCGAGTCGACGGCGCACGCAGCGCTCGATCAGTGCAACATCGCCCTGACCGCGTTGCGCGTGGCCGATGTGGCGACGGCGCGTGAATCGCAAGCCAAAGCGGAAAACCAGCTCAGCGCGGTGTTGGGCCAGCTTAAGAATCACGACTGGGCGGCGAAAATCGGCATCTTCACGATCGCCCTTCTCCTGTTGTGGCAGGCATTCGCGCCCAAGCCGCTGAAGTTAATTCCTGCGCCGCTCGTAGCCGTGCTGCTGGCAACCGTTGTCGCGGCTTCATCGTATCTGCCCGTGCTGTACGTTGAGATTCCCGATAACATGTGGGAGGAATTGCATTTCCCTTCTCTGACGGTCGTGCAAAGCACTCCGATCGGCACGTTGCTTCAGCTGGGGCTGATCATCGCGGTTATCGCTTCGGCGGAAACATTGTTGTGCGCGACTGCCGTCGACCAGATGCATCACGGTCCGCGGACTAACTACGACCGCGAATTGGCCGCTCAAGGCGTGGGCAATATTCTGTGTGGATTCCTCGGGGCCTTGCCGATGACCGGTGTCATCGTTCGTAGTGCCGCGAACGTGCAGGCGGGGGCAAAGACGCGTTTGTCGGCTGTGCTCCACGGCGTCTGGTTGTTGTTATTCGTTTCGGTTCTTGCGTTTCTCATGCGGGCGATTCCCACCGCCGCGCTAGCGGCGATATTGGTCTACACGGGTTACAAATTGGTGAACCCGAAATCGATTAAGAAGCTGTGGCAATACGGCTGGGGAGAAGTCATCGTTTACGCGGGAACCGTCGTGACGATTGTTGCGGTGGACCTACTTACCGGCGTGCTGGTCGGCTTCGGCTTGTCGGTTGCCAAGCTACTCTACACCTTCACCCACCTGAAAACGAAGCTCGTCATCGACGAAACATTGGGAACGGCAGCGCTCAGCCTGCAAGGAGCGGCGACATTTTTGAGGCTTCCGCATCTCGCGGCGGATCTCGAACGAGTGCCGCAAAACGCAGAACTGCACGTCGACTTCGAGCACCTCGACTACGTCGACCACGCCTGCCTCGATTTGTTGATGGGTTGGGCGAAACAGCACGAAGCGACGGGAGGCCGGCTCGTGATCGACTGGGAATCGCTACACGCAAACTTCCGCCAGGAGATGACAAGTCGCCCCGCCGTTACCCGGCAAGATGTCGCGTGAGTCGTCGACGCGACCGCGCGGTCCTTATCGTGGTGGGCGACACGCCGCCTGACGTCTATGGGGCTGCGAGAGTTCTACGCAATGAACGCGTCATTCGCGCTCTCGAAGCTGGGCCTGATGCTCGCTTTCTCACATTCGGCTTGAAAACCCGAACACAACCCGTTAATCTTGATATTAAGGTCGAAATATGCTATTCATTGCCCTGCGTCCGCAACCGAAGCCTCGCCTTTGAGAACGATCAGCTTTGGCGTTTCACCCCTCGATTTGAATGATGTGTGATTTGGGCATTGGGTTCCGCGGCCACAACGTACGAAGAATCCCTCCCACGGTTGGCTGCCTGTATGCCGGCAATCAATCGGTTTTCCTCCCCAGGCATGCTGCGAGGGCGTGGATAATGCGTCGTGCGCTATTTCATTTCGAACCGATCCAAGAACGCGCGGGACAACATGGCCGAGCCCGAAGATGGCGCGGTTCTGGTTGTGGCCCGAAGACTTTTCGGATGACTCCCTGCGCCGCAAGCCGAGTTTCCGGGCGGCTCGCAATCTTGATGTTGGCCATCTTCGTGGCAGTGCGCTTCGCGCAGGCTGATGAGCCGCCGGCTGAAGATTCAGCGGCTAAGGGCCTTGAGCTGTTCGACAAGCAGATCAAGCCGGTTTTGGTCGAGCAATGTTACGAGTGCCACTCGAAGAAGGGTGAGAGCATTGAGGGCGGTTTGGAACTGGATTCGCCATCGGGCATGGTGCGCGGTGGTGACACGGGTCCGATGCTGGTCGCGCACGAGGCCAAAAAAAGCCGGCTCCTGCGAATGCTTCGCCATGAAGATGACGTCCCGGCGATGCCGCCTGAGCACAAGCTTTCCGACGAGGTGATCGCTGCGTTCGAAAAGTGGATTCGTCTCGGCGCGCCCGACTCACGAGAAGAAGCCGGCCCGACGAACAAAGAGAAACGTTTTGAAGCGGCCCGGAGTCATTGGGCGTTCCAGCCGCCGAAGTCGGTCGAAGCTCCGTTAGTAAAACAAGGCGACTGGTCGCGCGATGCAACGATCGACCCCTTCATTCTGGCGCGCATCGAAGCCCAGGGCATCAAACCGGTGGGCGACGCCAACCGTCGGACGTTGGTTCGCCGGGTCTACTTCGATCTCGTCGGGCTTCCGCCGTCGCCGGAAGAAGTCGACGCGTTCGTGTCCGACGAGTCCGCCGATGCGATCCCAAAGTTAGTCGACAAGCTGCTCGAATCGCCCCGGTTCGGCGAACGCTGGGGACGTCATTGGCTCGACGTCGTTCGCTATGCCGAGTCGAGCGGCATGGAATTTAACTTCACCTATCCCCATGCTTGGCCGTATCGCGACTACGTCATCGACTCGTTCAACGCAGACAAGCCGTACGATGTCTTTCTGCGCGAGCAAATTGCCGGCGACCTGATGCCCCCGACTGAAGGTGAGTCACCCGTAGCGGCTGAGGCGAGGCTCATCGCGCCAAGCCTGTTAGCGTTCGGGCCCAAACGACACAACTCAGGCGGTACCGAATACCGGATGGACGTCGTCGATGACCAAATCAACACCGTATTTCGCGCCACGTTGGCGATGACGGTTTCCTGCGCGCGATGTCACGACCACAAGTTCGATCCCGTTCCGACCAAAGACTATTACGCTCTGGCGGGCATCTTCCTGAGCACCGAGCCGCTCTACGGTACGATCAAGCAAAAATACAGCAACAACCCGACCGATCTCTTACCGATCGGCGCGGACGCCGCGGCGCTGCATGCCGCCGCCGAAGACCACGCCAAACAGCTCGCGGAATCGGAGAAGTCCCTGGCTACGAAACGCGAAGAACTCAAACAGGCCACCGAAGCCGAAAAACAGTTGACGGAGAAAAAGGCCGAGTTAGAAAAGCGCGTCGCCACAACTGTCGCCGTTCCGACGGATGCAACCACTGAGGCCGACGCGGCGCCCGAAGGCGGTCAAACCGAGTCCGCCGAACCGGCGGCGACACAAGCCGAGGTGGATCAAGCCGTGGCCGCGTTAGCGGAGGCAACGAATCGCGCGGCTGCCTTGAAAGGCGAAATCGGCCCGCTGAAAACGAAGGTTGCCGAGCTCAAAAAGACAAACCCGCCTCGACCGAAATATGCGATGAGTGCCCGGGACCGGGCAAAACCGGCCGACACAAAAATCGCCATTCGCGGTGACTTTCGCAGCCAGGGCGACGTTGTTCCTCGCGGCTTCCTAAGCGCCGTGCGCGTTCCGAACGCTCCCCAGATCGAAGCAAACCACAGCGGCCGTCTCGAACTCGCGCAGTGGATCGTCAGTGCCGAGAATCCGGTCACCGCCCGGGTGATGGTCAATCGCATCTGGCACCATTTGTTCGGCCGTGGGCTGGTCTCAACGGTCGACAACTTTGGCGTGATCGGAAAACGTCCCAGTCACCCACAACTGCTCGATGCGCTTGCCCTGCGATTCATTGAGGAAGGCTGGTCGGTCAAGCGGATGATTCGCGCCATCATGCTGAGCCGCGCGTATCAACTCAGCAGCACTCCCGATGAGCAGAACATGGAGATCGACCCCGACAGCCGGCTGTTTTGGCGAGCCACGCCACGCCGACTCGAAGCCGAGGCCATCTACGACGCGATCCTCGCGGTCAGCGGACAGCTCAATCTCGAGCGTCCCGTTGGATCGTCGGTCACGTCACTGGGCGACAAACTCGTTCGCGGCATTCCTACTGAGAAAATCCAACCGCCGAGCACGCACCGCGGCGTCTATTTGCCGATCGTCAGAGACTACGTTCCGGAATTGTTCGATCTTTTCGATTTCCCATCGCCCAGCCTGGTCAGTGGGCGTCGCTCTGTGACAAACGTTCCGTCGCAGGCACTCTATTTGCGCAATTCGGGATTCGTCGCCGAACAGGCGAAACACGCAGCCCGACGGTTGCTGGCTGCCGGTGAAGCGACCATCGATGCCGAACGGGTCGACTTGGCGATGCGCTGGGCCTTGGCCCGCAATCCATCCGACACCGAACGAACCGCGGCGCTCAAACTCGTCGAGCAAGCCCGCCCGACTGATGCTACCGAAGGGGCCGACCCGGATGTCACGGGTTGGGCCGCATGGTTTCATACTTTGTTCACAACCGCCGAATTTCGATATTTGGTCGACGTCAATTAACAGTCGTCCCAAGACCTTCTGATGGGCAACCCGTGTCATTTGTTCCTAGCGTCACATTGCAAGACAACCGGGTTTTGGGACGACTTTTTGACGTTCGCTCGTCGACACCCAGCACCATGATCACGACCCGAGCACGAGAAACGATAACAGCCGGCGCATACAGATGAGTTGGCCCAGCCGTCCAAAGACAAATTCTCAAGTCAGGAGCTTCCTGCCATGACGAACGACAACACACAATCGATCGTTTCACGACGCGAGTGGCTCAAAGTGGGAGCCTGCGGGCTGGGGTCACTGATGTTGACCGGCTGGACGCCTAATCGGGCTTCGGCCGGATTGCTTGAACCGAAGTTGCCTCATTTCGCGCCGAAAGCGAAACGCGTCATCTTTCTGTTCATCAACGGCGGCCCTTCTCAGTTCGAATCGTTCGACTACAAACCGGAACTCAAGGCCAATGCGGGGAAGAAGGGGACCAAAAAGGGCAAGCTGCTTGCTCCGCTGTACGATTTCGCCCAGCACGGCGAAAGCGGAATGTGGGTTTCGGAAGTCTTTCCGCATCTCGCCCAACAAGCCGATCACCTTTGCATGCTCAACGCGATGACCGCCCCGAGCCGCGCGCATCCGATCGCCATTCCGATGCTGCACACGGGCGCATTCCAATTTGTGCGGCCTTCGTTCGGGTCGTGGGTGCTTTACGGCTTGGGCACGGAAAACCAGGACTTGCCCGGGTTCTTCACGATCAAGCCCACACGCACGTTCGGCGGGCCGGCGAACTACGGCAGCGCGTTTCTCCCCAGCACCTTCCAGGCGACTCGGCTCGGTTGGGAAGGTCAGCCGGTCAAGAACGCGACGATCCGTAACCTGTCGTCCCAGCATGGTCTGGAGCCCGAAGCGGCGCGGGCCTCGCTCGAATTGTCCCAGACGCTAAACCAGCAACTGCTCAGCCAGACCGAAGACGTTCGCGGTGTGATCGACTCGCTGGCGCTGAGCGAACAGATGCAGGATGCCGTTCCCGAAGTGATGAACCTGGCGTCTGAGTCGAAGCAGACGTTGGACATGTACGGCGTCGACGCCGGCCCAACCGATGATTTCGCGCGGCAATGTTTGTTGGCGCGACGCTTGGCCGAATCGGGCGTGCGGTTCGTCGAGGTCTGCAACAATGGCTGGGACCATCACAGCAACCTGGGCAACTTCAAGAACAAAGCCGAGCAGATCGACAAGCCGATCGCCGCGCTCTTGGCCGACCTCAACCAAAGGGGCTTACTCGACGAGACGCTCGTGCTGTGGACGGGAGAGTTTGGACGGGAACCCGAGACGCAGATTCTCGAAGGACAAGAGAAAATCGGACGCGACCACAACGCGTCTGGCTACACCGCTTGGCTGGCCGGCGGAGGGGCTCGCCCGGGGTTGACCTACGGATCGACCGACGAACTGGGCTACAAGGCGGTCGAGCAAGAAGTCCATCTGCACGACCTGCACGCGACAATGTTGCATCTGCTCGGCTTAGATCACGAACGGCTCGTCTACCGCTACGGAGGCCGCGACTTTCGCCTGACCAACATCCACGGCAACGTCGTTGAGGACATTATCGCGTGAACGGGATGGCAACAGCCGGTGACTGTAACGCAAAATGTCCCCACCGAATCACGTTATTCGAGCGCGCTACGTAGGTGCTTCAGATGCCTACTCAACCACTCGATTTCATCGCGTAACGCCGCGGCGTACTCGAAGTCGCCACTCGCGACGGCTTCTTCCATTTGGCGCTGCAACTGTCCGATCCGTTCGATCGTCTCCACCACGAGAGGATGTTCCTTAGATCGGTCTGCAGGATCATATGTTCGTCCGCGTTCGCCTGTTTCTCTTTCTCTGATGTCGATACCGTGTCCGAGAATACTAAGAACTTCTTCACGGACGACGTCAAGCTTGAGTCCGAGGTTCATCAGGACCTGTGCGGCAACTCCTTCACGCTCGCGCAGTAAGCCGAGCAGTAGATGCTCGGTTCCTACGTAATTTTGGTTCAGGCCTCGCGATTCCTGCATCGCATACTCGATGACCTTTTTCGCACGCGGCGTTAGGGGCAACTTGCTCCTCGTGAACAGGTCCGGTCCCACGTGCACAATGTTTTCGACCTCGAGCCGGAGCTTTTGCAGGTCAACGTCGAGGTTCATGAGCACGCTGGCGGCAACGCCCGTTCTCTCCTTCACCAAGCCGAGCAGAATGTGCTCGGTGCCGATGTATTCATGATTGAACCGTTGCGCTTCCAGATTCGACAACTGCATGACTTTGCGCGCACGATCAGTAAATCGCTCGTACATGCTTTGGCTCCTTTTTGACGGCTCACCACGGGACGGAGCTCTAATTCGATCGAAGGTCGTCGCCTTTTTGGCGCGAGTCGGTTGATGAGGTAGCTGTCGTAAGTGTTCAGCGTATCAAAGGAAAGCCACGGACGAAATACGCTTCGCTGGCGGGGTCAAAGCGAATCGTGGCCCCGGAATTGGCGAACTCGGGCCAGTCATACAATGAACGACATGCAATGAACGGCATGTATCGAAGAACGCCGTGTCGCGAAGTCCCTTCTCCCCCCGGGAGAAGGTTAGGATGAGGGCCGAACAAAGAAGAAGTCCCTTCTCCCCCCGGGAGAAGGTTAGGATGAGGGCCGAACAAAGAGCCGACGCCCCTCACCCCGGCCCTCTCCCGGCGGGAGAGGGAGTCGTGCAATAACGGGCGAATG
>Ga0315336_1000557_pt1 | contig 97302 bp, 102 predicted proteins | sample ASW5metaG_FD_204512 | JGI IMG/M metagenome (GOLD analysis project Ga0315336, IMG submission 204512) | Ammonia-oxidizing marine archaeal communities from Monterey Bay, California, United States - ASW #5 | ecosystem: Environmental > Aquatic > Marine > Intertidal zone | place: USA: California...
GCTCGTCGACGCCCTGCGCCGACACGCTCACCCCGACACCGGCGCCGACACCAAATCTGTCGGTGCCGCCGCCTAGAGTTCATCGTGGATCGTCACCCAAATTCCACGCGACTCGGGACATGCTCCAGTTCTGCGAGCGGTGACGTAATGGGTTACGACAGCGTGCCCGGCCTACGCGCCGAACAGAGGGGTCCGGTACTGCGGCTGACCCTCGCCCGTGCCGACAAGCGCAATGCAGTCGACGACACGATCCTCGACGCGTTGATCGGACACCTCGTCTCGGCGGGCATCGACGAGGCCGTGCGGGTCATCCGCATCGACGCCGAAGGTCCGGATTTCTGCGCCGGCTCCGACCTCGTCGCCAACAACGTGCGCTCCGAACGTAAACCGCGCGTCGGAAGTACGCAGCGGCGGCTGCCGAACAAGGCCAACAGGTTGATTCCGTTGATGCTCGAGACGCAAGTGCCCATCGTCGCGGTCGTTCGCGGCTGGGCGGCCGGCCTCGGGTTCCACATCGCATTGGCATCCGACTTCTGTGTCGCGGCCGAGGACGCCCGGTTCTGGGAACCGTTCGTGGCTCGCGGGTTCACCCCGGACAGCGGCGCGGCGTGGTTGCTCCCCCGCCTCATCGGCATGGTGCGGACGCGACAGCTGCTGATGCTGGGCGAGGAGATCTCCGGAACCACCGCCGCCGAGTGGGGCATCATCCACGGCACCCACGCTGACGTTGAGTTGGATTCGGCTGCAGAGAAACTGGTGGCGAAACTCGGCGAAGCGCCAACGGTGGCGCTCGGACTCACCAAGTGGCTACTGCAGAGCGGCAACGGACTGGACCTGGACCGTCACCTGCAGAACGAGGCCATGGCACTGGAATTATCCAGCCGCAGTGACGACTTCAAGGAAGGATTGGCCGCCTTCCGCGACCGCCGAGATGCGAAGTTCCAGGGTCGATGACGAAGCTGCCGATCACCGACGCCACATCCGCCGACGACGCAGTCGCCGAAGTCCGGCGATGGGTCGACATCGAGGTGCCTGCGCAGTGGCGATCGGCGGCCGCCCAGGGTTCGGACGCCCTGCGGGCCACTCGCAGCAAGGAGGACTACCGAAAGTGGTATCCGACTTTCGCCCGGTCTGGTCTCGTCGTGCCGACCTGGGCGCCCGAGCACGGTGGTCTCGGCGTGAGCAACGAGGTGGCACGGGCAATCGATAAGGTCTTGAGACCGCTGCGACTTACCCGGCTGAATCCATTGGGGCTCAACAACACTGCCGCAGCCCTGTTCAGCCACGGCACCGAGGATCAGCGGTTGCGATTCCTGCCGCCCATTGTGCGCAACGAAGAGAAGTGGTGCCAGCTGTTCAGTGAGCCGGGCGCGGGCTCCGATCTCGCCTCACTTGCGACACGAGCCGTGCGTGACGGCGACGACTGGGTGATCACCGGGCAGAAGGTGTGGACGACTTGGGCCGATGAGGCCGACTTCGCGATCTTGCTCGCTCGCACTGACCCCGAAGCGCCGAAACACAAGGGCATCACCTACTTCCTCCTCGAAATGCACCAACCGGGCGTCGAAGTGCGGCCCCTGCGGCAAATCACCGGCGAGGCGGAGTTCAACGAGGTCTTCATCGACAACGCACGGATCCCTGATGCACACCGGGTGGGTGAAATCAACGACGGCTGGCGAGTCAGCGCGTCGACGCTGTCCAGTGAACGCCAGATGGTGTCCGGGTCTGGCTCCGGCGGCATGGGACGCCTCGGTGGTTCCAGCGCGGCGCGGCTGATCACCCTCGCCAAGGAAACGGGCAAGTGGGCTGACCCCGTCGTGCGCAACAAGGTCATGCGGTTGTGGGCTCAGGAACAGATACGAGGGTGGACGAACGCACGTGTGCGAGCAGCGCTGTCGGCCGGCCAGTCCCCCGGCGCCGCATCGTCGATCGGAAAGATCCACCAGGCCACGCTCAATCAACAGATCCAGGACCTCATGGTCGACTTGCTCGGCACCGATGCGATCGCCTGGCCGGCAACCGATGACCCTGACGCGCTTCCCCGTGACGTCCAAGGCATGATGCGCAGCCTCGCCAACGGGACCGAGGGTGGCACCACCGACATCAACAAAAACATTCTCGGTGAACGCGTCCTCGGACTACCCAAGGAGCCGGATCCGTGGAAGGGCAAGCCCTGGAAGGAGATTCCGCGTTCGTGAGCACGTACGAGCGCCTTGTGGTCGAGAGATCCGATGGCATCGGCTGGCTGATCCTGAACCGGCCGGACGCCGGAAATGCTTTCGATGCCTTGATGCTGGACGAGCTGGAAGCTGCGTGGGCGGACCTCGATGCCGACCCCGATGTACGCGTGATCGTGAACACGGCAAACGGCAGGGCTTTCTGCACCGGTATGGACGTGGTGCAGGTCGCGCGCGACAAGGCGGCCATGCGCAAGCACTCCCGCCGGACGCGCGATGCCGAACTGAGAATCTCGTCATGGCACTGCGGTGTCTGGAAGCCGGTGATCGCGGCTGTCAACGGCGTATGCGCGGGCGGTGGTCTGCACCTGGTGGCCGACGCGGACATCGTGATCGCCGCCGAGGGGGCAACGTTCGTCGACCCCCACGTGTCGGTGGGCCAGGCAGTGGCATACGAGGCGATCACGCTGTTGCGCAAATCCCCGATGGAGGCCATCACCCGAATGACACTCTGCGGCAAGGGTGAGCGGATTTCCGCCCTGCGCGCATACGAGCTCGGGATCGTGTCGGAAGTCGTTGCACCGGAAGAACTCACCGCTGCAGCCGGTCGGTTAGCCGCCGCCGTGGCCGCCAATTCACCGACCGCGATGCGCTCCACCAAGAAGGCCTTGTGGCGTTCGCTCGAAGTCGGCCTCTCCGCGGCCAAGCACGAGGCCAGCGAAGAAATCTGGCGGTTGCGCAACCACCCCGACCACGCTGAGGGTGTGCGGGCCTGGCGTGAAAAGCGTGCCGCGCACTGGCAGCCGCTGGAGGTGTCATGACGTACGAAAGGCTCATCGTCGAGCGCCGAGGACCGGTGGGGTGGATCATCAACAACCGCCCCGATCGCCTCAACGCCTACGACGTCGTGATGCGCGAGGAGTTCCCCAAGGCGTGGGCGGAATTAGATGCCGACCCCGAGGTGCGCGTCATCGTGCACACCGGAAACGGCCGGGCATTCCAGGTCGGTGCCGACGTGGAAGAACTCGACGGCGAGGCCGTATTGCAGTTCCAGGAGACCATGCGCACGCTGGACCTGAAGCTCACCGGCTGGCACTGCAACGTCGGCAAGCCGGTCATCACCGCGGTCAACGGTGTGTGTGCGGGCGGCGGGCTGCACTGGGTCGCCGACGCCGACGTCGTCATCGCGTCGTCTGACGCGACCTTCGTCGATCCTCACGTCTCGATCGGTCAGGTCAGCGCGCTGGAGACCATCGCCCTGATGCGCAAGATGCCCGCCGAGGCGGTGCTGCGGATGGCGCTCGTCGGAAGCCATGAACGACTCACGGCCCAGCGTGCCTACGAGCTAGGCATGATCAGCCAGGTCGTCGACCCGCCCGAGCAGCTGCGTGAGGTTGCGCAGGAACTGGCCGAGAAGATCGCCAGGAACTCTCCCGCCGCCATGCGTGCCACCAAACGCGCGCTTTGGGGGGCGTTGGAGTACGGGCTGACCGACGCGTGCCACGAAGGCGCCAAACACCTGACGTCGATGTGGGGTCACCCAGACCAAAACGAAGGTCCTCTCGCGTTCGCCGACAAACGGATGCCCGATTGGCAACCGCTGGAGCCTGATTCATGAGCCTCGCAGATCTGCTCGACGGCCTGCCCGACATCGCCGTACACACGATCGACACCGACGTATCGCGAGCCGACCTCACAGCAAGTGCACAACAGCTTGGCGCAGTGCTCGCGGACAGCGGGCTGGCGACCGGCGAGGTCGTCGTGGCGATGCTTCCCAACGATGCCGCGACCATAGCCGCTTTGTTCGGAACCTGGCGAGCCGGTGGTGTCTACACACCGCTGAACCCGAGGGCTGCGGATGCCGAACTCGCCACCCAACTGCAGACGCTTCGACCGGTGGCAATCGTCACGACACCGGCTCTTGCACAGCGCTTTTCCGCATTCGAACTGCCGATCGCCACAAGCACCGATCTGACGTGGACGCTGCAGCTGTCATCCAGGAGACCGGAAGACCCGAGGCAGTACGACCCCGACGTGGCGCTGTTGCAGTTCACCTCGGGCACGACCGGCCCGCCGAAACCTGTGCCTCTCCGACACACCACGGTGCTCGACCTGATCGACCGACTGCTGGCGAAGCTGCGCGGCACCAAACAGGCGTCTGCCAGGGCGAACCGGCCCCCGATGGCGAACCTGGTCCCGCTGTCACTGTCGTTGTGGGCAGGCATCTACCAAGTGCTGTTTGCGTTCCGGGCGGGCTCGGGTGTCGTGCTGATGGACCGCTTCTCCCCAGCGGATTTCGCCGCCCTCGTCAAGCAGCATCAATTGCGCTCGACAGTGCTGCCGCCTGCAGCACTGACGATGGTGCTGCACGACGACTCAGTGACGGACCTGTCCCCCCTGAAGATCGTCCGTTCGATCACGGCGCCGCTATCCCCGGTGCAGGCCGGGCGGTTTCGGGACAAGTTCGGCGTGATCGTCCTCAATTCCTACGGCCAGACCGAACTCGGCGGCGAGGTCGTCGGGTGGTCCGCCGCCGACGCACGTCAGTGGGGCGAGACCAAGCTCGGCTCGGTCGGTCGGCCCCTGCCCGGGATCGACGTGACCATCGCCGACGACGAGGTCATGGTCCGCACGCCGACGACGGCCGCCCGCAATATCGATGCGGCGTTCCTGGACAGACTGACCGATGACGGCTGGTTCCACACCGGCGATTTGGGCTGGTTCGACGACGATGGCTTCCTGTGGCTGGACGGCAGGGTCTCGGACATGATCAATCGCGGCGGACTCAAGGTGTTTCCCGGAACGGTCGAGGACGTCCTGGTGGCAGCGGACGGTGTGCGGGAAGCCGCGGTGGTGGGCGTACCCGATGAGCGCCTCGGCGAGGTCCCGTGGGCCTTCGTTGTCCGCGCCGACGAGTCGGTATCCGAGGATGGACTGGTGGCGTGGTGCCGGGAACGGCTGACGCCCTACCGCGTGCCCGTGCGGATCATGTTCGTCGAGCAGTTGCCGCGCAATGACGTCGGCAAGGTGGTCAAACGCGAACTCGCCGCGATGGCTGACGCGTGACCACCATCGTCGTCGGTCCGACCGAAGCGCTGTCGCACGCCCTCGCCGAGGCGTCCGACGATGTGGTGACCATTGAAGACAACGCCGAGGACGCCCTGTGGGAGACGCTGGTGGCGCTCCAGACAGCGCACGAGGCAGCGCCTAGGCGAATCGTGCTGGTTCTGCCGACGACCGGCATCGCGGGTGCGGCGGGTGCGGTCGACTACACGACAGTGATCGAGGGCGCCCGCGCGATGGCGAAATCTGCTGCGCGTCAATGGGCATCCGAGGGGATCGGCGTGAACATCGTCCTCGCGCCTTCCCATCTCTTCGTGCGGGACGTCGATACATCCCACCTGTCCACCGCCGCCGTGCCGGACGACGGTGCGCTGATTCACTCGGTCGCGGAGACTGCCAAGTTCTTGCTGCGCGACGACCTGCGTCACCTGACCGGCGCCACCATCGTCGTCGATGGGGGTTCGGTGATGCTGCCATGAGTCTGGACGGCCGCACGGCGATCGTGACAGGCGCAGGGGCAGGGGTGGGTCGCGGTATCGCGATGGCCCTGGCGGCCGCAGGCGCACACGTCATCGTGGCATCCCGCTCCGATACCGGTGTCGCAGCCGAGATCACGAGCCTGGGACACCGTGCGACCTGGACACGCTGCGACGTGACCGCGCCCGACGACCTCGTCGCTGCTGTCGACGAGGCTCTGGCGTCGTGCGGGCGACTCGACGCAGTGGTGCACAACGCCACGAGCACTAGCTCGAGCCAGCCGCACCGACTGGTCGACGTGGACAGGCAGCTGTTCGACGACCACTACTCCGTATCCGTCGGCGGGGCGCGCAACTGCGCGGCCGCGGCGTTCGACGCGCTGAAGGTGCATGGCGGCACATTTCTGGTGTTCACGTCCCCGGCGGGGATCGAGGGCAGCGCGACGCTACCGCTCTACGCCACGATGAAGGGCGCGCTGCGTGGCTTCGCCAAGAGCCTGGCCCGCGAGTGGGCAGCCCATGCGATCACCGTCAACGTGGTCTCGCCGCTTGCATATTCACCGGCGATGGCCGCGGCGATCGAGGCAGATCCCGCGATGGAGCAACGTCTGTCGCGCAGGGTCCCGCTGGGCCGGATCGGTGATCCAGAGCGCGATATCGGGTCGGCCATCGCCTTCCTCGTAGGACCCTCGGCGCGGTACATCACCGGTCAGACCCTTGGTGCCGACGGTGGACACTTCATGAATCTCTGACCCCGTAGGCAACGGATACCACCGTTTGCTATGTTGAGAATCAACATTCTCAAGCATGTTGGAGGCGCTGGTGACCGATGGAAGAGCATTCGAGGTCTGGGATGCCGACAACCACATGTACGAGACCATCGACGCCTACACGCGGTATCTGCCCGAGAAGTACTCCGAGGCGCTGAAGTTCATCGACGTCAAGGGGCGGAAGAAGCTTCAGATCCTCGGCACAGTCACCGAGACGATCCCCAACCCGACGTACGAGGTGATCCCCACCCCGGGGGCATGGTCAGACTACTTCCGGGGCATAAATCCCGAAGGCAAGACACTGCGTGAGCTGGCCGAGCCCATCCGCTGCCCGGACGAGTTTCGGCGTCCCGACCTGCGCCTGGCTTTGATGGACCGTCAGGGCGTGCACGGTGCCGTGATGTTCCCGACGACGGCCGGCATGCTCGAGGAGCGGATCAAGTCCGACACCGAACTCACCCACGCGGTCACCCATGCGTTCAACCGTTGGCTGCTCGACGACTGGACGTTCAACTACCAGAACCGAATCTTTCCGGTTCCCGCGATCTCGCTGAACGATCCCGCACTGGGCGTGCAGGAACTCGAATGGTGTCTGGAGAACGGAGCCAGGACGGTCCTGATCCGGCCGGCACCCGTTCCCCGTAAGGACGGCACGTCTCGTTCGGCAGCGCTGCCGGAATTTGACGACTTCTGGCGGCTGGTCGAGTCGTCGGGCATCTCGGTGCAGATGCACAATTCGGACTCCGGTTATGAGCGCTACATCGACGACTGGGAGGACGCGGCGGAGTTCAACGGATTCGCTTTGAGCAAGCTGCGCGGTTTCATCTACGAGGAGAGCCGAAACATCTTCGACACCCTCGCGGCGTTCATCGCGCACGGAGTGTTCGAGCGTTTTCCGGGGGTGCGCATAGGGGTGGTCGAGAACGGCGGCTCGTGGGCGCACCGCCTGTTGGACGTCTTCGACCGCGTCTACCGCAAAAGGCCGTATGACTTCAGCGAGCATCCCAGTGAGGTTTTCCGGAGGCACGTCTGGATCAATCCGTTCCACGAGGAGGACATGTCGCAGCTTGTCGAGCTTCTCGGTGCGGATCGTGTGATGTTCGGTTCGGACTACCCCCACCCCGAAGGCCTCGCCGAGCCCGTGGACTTCGTCAAGGAGTTGAGTGGCCTACCGGCAGATACCACCGCACGGGTGATGGGCGGCAACCTCAAGGAACTCATCGGCATCTGACAAGGGGCGAACGGTATGACCACAGATCGCGTGGCTTTGCACAACAGGCTTGCCCATGCCAAGTGGGAGGCATATTCGAAGGTCACGGAGACGAACTTCGTCACCTACGGCGACGAGTGGATCTACGCGCCTGACGCGGTCATGATGTGCCCTCTGTTCAACGGTGGCGTTGCGCAGCCGATGGCCGACCTGTACTCAGACGAGCTTGCAGCGGCCATCACCCGACACGCCCCTGACGGAGACATGCTCACGCCGGAGTTTCGTATGTGGTGGAAGCACATGCCGGACTTCAGAACCGTCACACCGTTCGAATGCGACGCCTTCGACTGGGGCTTCGTGGCGCGCGATACCTACGCGGGAACGCTCGCCGACGGCACGGTGCTAGAACTGCGGGAGTGGGACTATATCTGGACGAACGAGGACGGGCATATCACTCGTTGGGACTGGTTCGTGGACTCCCGCCAGTGGTTCCCGTTCCTGGCGCTCATCGGCCTGGATCCCGCCGACCTCACATACCAGGGCTACACCATCAACTTCCTGCGCCAAGGCGGCGTCGGAAACTGAACCAGTGGCAACGCCTGCTCCGCCTACTGACGTCTAGTCCGCGATTGCCTGCTCACAATTGAGGGACCTGCCAATGGATTGGCGAGCACGCCAGGGGCCGCGTCGACGACTTCCGGTATCGAGTTGACGGCAGCCAGCGCTGTCACCGCCACGCCCGGGTTGACCCGATCTGAGGCCGACTGCTCCATATACAGCTCCAGGGACATGCTCGGCCGCCCCTCGACTCGGAACACCATGCCGCCCTGGTCCGCCCTTGACGGCCGAGGCCAGCGTTGCGGCCAAGGTGTAGAAGTCACCGTTGCGAAATACTGGACCGCGACCGCCTTCCGCCCATCGACGACGCCGGCGAGCTGCCACCGGTGCGCGCAAACCGTCCCCTTCGGGATCACGCCGAGCGCGGTCTCCAGATCCGTTGGCGCGGGGAGTGTTTCCCAGTCCAGTTCGACACCGTCGAGTTCTAACCCCAGGATGTCGGCGATGTAGCGCACCACGGTCTCCCAGTCGTGGTTGACCTTGCCCGAAGCGATTCGGGCGGGTACGTGCCCTTCGGGTTTTCCGAACCCCATCGATTCGTGCAGGACATCCCAGATCGGATAGGACTTGTCCAAATCGATCGCGTATTCGTCCATCCGATAGGACTCAACGGTGCCAGCGCCCGCGAGTAGGGCCGTGGGGATGTTCAGACTGATGAAACCCGGCTCGGCGCCGGTCGCGTAGAACGTCGAATTACCCTTGGCCGTTGCGGCTTCCACGGCAGCACGCCACTCCGGTGGCGCAGCGGGCGGATAGACCATCGGGATCGTCGAGATCGTCACGACGTTGATTCCCGCCTCGAGATAGGTCACGATATCGGCGATCGCTTCAGCCTCCCGCCGAACGGCAGTGGCACAGTAGAGAACACAGTCCGGCGCGAGCGCCAGAACCGCGTCGAGGTCGTCGGTTGCCGAAATACCAACCTCCGGACTGCCACATAGCCGGCCGGCATCCTCCCCCGCCTTGTCCGGGGTCGACACCTTTACTCCGACAAGTTCCAATGCAGGGTCATCGATGACCGCCCGAAGTGCCTCCCGCCCAGTAAAACCAGTCCCCACGTGAACAACCCGATACATTCGAAACCCTCCGTCGGTCAGCAACATTCGTTGTCATCTGCGTATTGCCCGCACAGCACGCACATGCTGCAGGCTGGGATATCAGCTCTTGACGCCGCCCTCACGTAGGAAGTTGACGGTGTACTCCTGGCTCGTCAATCCACTCGGATCGAGCCCGATCAGTCCGATCATCCGATCCCACGGTTGAGGGTCGACGAACCAATCCCAGCGGGCCACACGATCACGGGTCATGCCGTTCCCCTTCCGCTAGTCCAGCTCGGCGAATCTTTTCAGGTACTTCCATGCGATCTCAGGCGGTATTCCGCCGCACAGCGGATTGATGTTGAACACCTCACCTGCGGCGAGGCGCCTTCGTGCATCGTCGACCGGCAGTATCACGTGGGACGTCGATTCGTGCCGCAGTTCATCGACAGTCTTGGCGGTGGTGATATTGGCCGAGACGGTGTTGTCGGGATTCCATTCGGAGTACGCGAGCGCGTCGTGCAACAGGTACTTGCCGATCTCATCCCACGCCGCGTCGACATCGTCCGCGACGAAGACATTGGTGGCGGTATCGCGTTCGGGCAGCAGCATGAACCCGGGCTCGTGGCCGGCGTCGCGACTGGCTTTCTCGTACGCTTCCCTCATCCCCGGCACCACACCGTTGGCCAAAAGACCGAGACCGTTGCGCCCCGCACGGCGTGCCGCGGCGAGGCTCGCCCCGCCCCAACTCATCATCGGGCCCTCTGGTGTGCGCGGACGTGGCGTCACCTTCATTCGCCGCCCGCCATGAAGAACCTCTTCACCGGCGAGTAGCCGACGCAACAACCCGAGCTTCTCATCGGCGAGGCGACCGCGATCAGAGAGGGATAGGCCGAAGTGGGCGTATTCCTCTGCGCGGTAGCCGATTCCGAAGACGTAGGTTACCCGTCCCGCGCTGATGTGGTCCAACACCGCCATGTCCTCGGCCAACCGGGCGGGGTCGTAAAACGGCAGGAGGATCACCAGGTTCAGCATCAGTTGCTTGGTGCGCGCGGCAATCGCCGCACCAAGCAGCAGCGGCGAAGGAAGATAGCCGTCGTCAGCGCAGTGATGTTCGCACAACACCGCGGCGATGCACCCGCGAGTCTCGGCCCATGCCGACATTTCGCTTGCCGCCGCGTACAACTCGGTCGGCGGTGCACCGATGGACGGTGCGCGCATGTCGAATCGGAGTGTGAACGGCGGCACTAGCGGTCTCCGTCCGATCCCATGGCTTGCGCGCCGGCCTGAATGACCATCTTGACGGCATCATTGCGACTGAGCGTTTTGAACACCTCTTCGGCCATCCGCATCATGTCGCCCACCATGAGCGTGGGACCGTTGGTGAGATTGTCAAAAGCTTCGTCGATGACATCCTCGGCCGGAATGGCGCCGGGCGGAACGTCGTCGAGTGAGGCTATTTGTCCGCGGCTGTGTTCGAGCTGACGCAAGGCCGGAGTGTCGGTCTTGCCGAGCAAAAGGCACAGCACGTCGACACCCTTGTCGTGAAGCTCGGCCCACAGGCCTTCGGTGAACACCATGTCGAAGGCCTTGGTACCGCCGTACGCGACCATATTGGGTCCGCCGGCTAGCGCCGCACCCGAGCTGAAGTTGACGATGCCGCCGCGGCCGCGTTCCACCATTCTGCCGGCGAAGTGGTGACACAACTGCATCATCACCAGGCAGTTGCGGTGTAGTAAGGCTTCCGCTGCCGACACCGGATTGGCAAGGAAGGGCTGATAGTTCGGATCACCGCCTGCGCAGTAGACCAACATGCCGATGTCGAGATCTTCGGTCGCGTCGACGATCTTCTGCGCCCCGTCTGGATCGGTGAGGTCGACGGCGAGCGTCCTGGTCGCCGCACCGGTACGTTCGCCGATGCCCGCGGCCACCTCTCGCAGTAATTGCTCGCGGCGCGCGACGAGCACTACATCGACACCCTCACGCGCGAGCCTCTCGGCGAACAGCGCACCGCAACCATCGGACGCGCCAACAACTAGCGCCCACGGTCCGTACTTGTCGGATACCTCGCTCATGAGAGCGCCGCCACCGTGCCGAGTCGAACGGGTGAGAACGTCCGCTTGCTGATTCGCCAGCCGTCAGGAGTGCGGACCGCTGCGTCGTCGTAGAAGCCGATCGCATTCACGCCCGAACCGTCGGCGGCAAGAATCAACGCGTCGACGTACGTTCGAACCGACGCGGTGTCATTGTCGATTTCGATTACCTGATTGCTCATGCGGTGCAGGGTGTTCGCCGCCCCCGCGTGGGCAAGATCCATGAACGTGATGATGTCGGTTGCACTTTTCCACTGACCGACCTCGCCATAGTTTAGGTCCGCATCTTCGGTGAAGACCGTTGACAACAGCTCATATTCCCGGCTGTCGATGGCGGTGGCGTAGCGCACCGTCAGGTCGAATATCTCGTCGCGGTCGGTCATTTCACGTCTCCGTTCGGGTGGACGACAATCCGCGGCGGCCCGTCGGACCGCCGGGCCGCCTCGATCGCTTCGGGCACCTCGTCGAGGCCGATGACCTTCCCGATGCTCGGCAACGGGTCCAGCCGCCCCTCGACCACCGCGTCCAGCACCCCGTACCAATCTTGGGGCATAGGGCCACCGCCGAACTGGAACGTGAGGCCCTGCTGCGTTGCCTGGGTGATGTTCAGCGTGTCGCCGGTGTACCAGCCGCCGGCACAATAGATGCGCGTGTAGAACTCCGCTTCCGCTGCGATGCGATCGATCAGACCCGGCGCGCCGACGCATTCGAAGACCACAGCCGAGCCCCCGAGGTGACGTTGTGCCCGCTCACGCCGAAACACGTCGAAAACCGACTCTTCGGCTGCGTCGACGAGCACGTGTGCCCCGAAGTGCGACTTCGCGAGCTCGCGGCGCTCAGCCTTGTAGTCCGACACGATGATTGGCTCGATGCCACGACTGGACAGCGCGGCAACAGCCGAAAGACCGATGGCGCCCGCACCGATGACGATCGGTATCTCGCCCGGTTGGATCGCCGCCGCGCGTACGTAGAACTCACCGACGGCGAATGCGTCGACGACGGCGATGGCATCACTGGACACCGAGCCCTCAACGACTCGCGCGGTGGCCTCCGGCACGACCAGTAGCTCGCCGAAGCTCCCTTGGGCCTCGGGATGCTGACCGATGATGCGAAGCCCACCAGCGCCGCCGTCCACGAGTCTGATCGGCATGGACGTCACGCGCGAGCCGATGGGGAACGCGTCGCTGCACCCGGGCCCGTGGCCGATCACCTCGCCCACGAACTCGTGCCCCATCACGATGTCGCGGTCTGCGTCGTACAGCGATCGCCCGGTCGGGTCGTCGATCGCGAGATCCGGATGGTCCATGAAGTGGACGTCGGACGCACAGATCGCCGTGCTGAGCGTCTTGAGGAGCAGATCAGTCGGACCGGGAACGGGGTCGGCGGTGTCGCGGACCGACAACTCTCCCCCTCGCAACACGACTGCACGCAAGGCGTCACATCCTCATCTGCGAATCTCTATTATTCGAGAATAACTTCTCTAATTACTGAAATGACCGTAAGATGCGGCCGAGAAGGAGTCAAGGTTGCGTGGAGCGAATTCGGCGCCGACTGAACGTGTGCTCGACGTCGTCGAGTTGCTGAGCCGGCCTGGCGATCACCCGATGCGATTTTCCGATGTGGTGCGCGAGCTCGACCTGTCGCAGGCGACCGCACACGCCATCCTCAAGACACTGTCGGACCGCGGTTGGGTCACACGAGATCCAACGACCAAGGCCTTTTCCCCCGGACCCGCATTGACTGTGATGGCGGCGCGCCTCGACGCCGCTCGCCCCTTGGCGGTCGCCGCCCGCGATGCCGTGCGCCGACTTGCGGAATCGACCGGCATGCCCGCCTCGGTGCTGGAGCGCGGTGGCGACCAACTCGTGATCACGGCCTTCGAGCATCTGGAAAGCTCCTCGAATGCGGTGATTCCCACCGAACGAATCCCCTATGCGCCGCCATTCGGCATCGCGTTCGCGGCATGGGACACCCCGGCCGAGCAGAAGGCGTGGGTCGAAAGGGGCGCGGCCGGAAATCCGTCGCTCGTCGAGCGACTCCATGGAGTTCTCGCCCATACGCGTGAACGCGGTTACGACGTGGACTGGATGACTCCCGCGCTCGCGCAGGCGGCACACGCGATAGGCACGCTGACCGGTGATGCCGTCCCCCACAACCTGCGATCGGTAATCGACCAGCTCCGTGTCGAATTCACGTCTGCGAATGTGCTTCCCGATGAGCACACCAGCGGTGCACATCCCGTGGCGACGATCTCCGCGCCGGTACTGGATGCCAGCGGTCACGTGGAGGTGATCCTTGCGGTACATCCGCTGCGGCACATGACTATTCGCGAAGTGAAGAACGCGGCTCAACCGTTGCTTCGCGAGATCAACCGCATCAGCCAAACTTAGATCGCAATTCGTTCTTGAGCACCTTGCCGGTGAGGTTGCGCGGCAACGCATCCACCAATTCGAGTCGCTCTGGGGACTTGTGCTTGCTCAGACCGTGCGCTTCACAGTGTCGCGCGAGATGTTGCAGCGTGAGATCAGCCTCCGGTGCAGCGACGACAACCGCGCAAACTCGTTCTCCCGTCCGTGGATCCGGTACGCCGATCACAGCGACGTCAGCGACCGCGGGGTGCGTCGCCAGCACTCCCTCGATCTCCAGCGCGGAGATGTTCTCGGCGTTGCGGATGATCGCATCCTTGATGCGCCCGGTGACGACGACGTTGCCGTCGGCGTCAATCCGCCCCCGATCACCGCTACGGAACCACCCGTCGTCGTCGAACGCGTCGGCATTCAGCGACGCGTCCACATAGCCGAGGAAGCACTGCGGCCCCTTCAGTCGAAGCTCCCCCTCTTCACCCGGTGCAGCTTCACGCTCGGAGTCGTCGACGACGCGAACGGTCACCCCTGGCACTGGGCGGCCCACCGTGTGATCGAGGACCTCCGGTGATCCGTCTGGCGGTGGCGAGGTCACGACCGGGAACTCGGTGAGGCCCCAGGCGTTCGCCACTCCGGCAACCGAAAGCGTCTGGCGTACTTGGCGCCCCAGCTCGGCGGTGATCGGCGCCCCTCCTCCCACGCAACCGCGCAGATCGGGAAATAACGGCTCTGCACCATGTTCGCGCTGCGCGGCCATATAGGCGACAAAGAAGGGCGTCGCCGAACCGAGCATCGTCGGCCGGTGCGCAGCGACCGCCTTCGGCGTGAGCACCGGGTCGAACGCGTCGAACAGCACCAGACGCATGCCGGTCAGCAGGCTGGCCGCCAACATCGCGGCGCCACCGATGTGTGACACCGGAAAAGCGATCGGATTGACGTCGCTGCTGGAGGCTCCGAACATGCCGACCACGCCTGCCGACCCGGCGATCACCGAACGGTCGCAATGCCGCACGCCCTTCGGAGCCGCAGTGGTGCCCGACGAGTAGTAGACCCACCGGGGCAGAGTCGGCTCCGTAGGAGGGGCGGGTAGCGATGCGGGATCACCCGCGGGAAGCCGGAGGCCATCCGTGATCGGGGCGCCGTGATCCACGACGACAATCGTCATCGGCTGATCGCGGGCGAGCTCGTCGGCGAGCGCGACGTGATCGAAACCGCGCCACACACCGGGGACGATGATCACCTCGGTGCCGAGTTGCGCTGTCACGAAACGGACTTCGCTCTCCCGCCAGATGGGCAGGATCGGATTCTGCACGGCTCCGAGGCGCGTCAGCGCCACCATGACCACCATCGTCTCGAGTGTGGTCGGCAGCTGCCAGGACACTACCGACCCGTCGACGACTCCGCGTTCCGCGAGAGCCGCTGCGGTACTCGCGGCCGCATCGTGTAGCTGCGCATTCGTCAAACTGCGACCGAAGTCGTCGGCGAGGACCACGCGATCGGGATGTGTTGCGGCCGCTTCCTCGACCAGACTCCAGTACGTTCCGCTCATCAGCGGCTCGGCAGCAGCAGCCGCCGTTTGGCCAGGATGTTGCGCATCATTTCATTGCTTCCTCCGGACACCGTATATGCACGCGACCACAACCAGCATTCTCGCAGGCGCTGTTTCGCCTGCTCGACACTCGGATCGGCAGCCACGGTGCACACCATCGGCGCCAGTTCGGCGCCGTATGCCGAAACCCGGTGGTATGTCTCGGCGAAACTCAGCTTGGCGATGGAGCCGTCGCCGGGTCGTTCGGAGCCAGCCACCAGGCGTTCGACGTGGTCGTCGATGAACGCCTTCGCCACCTCCACTTCGACGGCCAACTCGGCCACCTTTTGGCGGATGTCCTCATTCTCGAACGTCGGTTTGGCGTCGAGTGTGGCGTGCCGCACCACCGTTACGAGGTCATCGATCAACAACTCCAGCAGGATCACGTTGCCGCCGATCCCGAAGCGTTCGAAATCCAAGCCGGCCATGATGATCGACCACCCTTGGCCGATCTCACCAATCAGGCTGCCTGCGGGCAGCGTGACACCGTCGAGAAAGACTTCGTTCACCTCGATCGCCTCGTTGATCGTCCGGATCGGACGGACCTCGACACCGGCCGCCGACAACGGGACGACAAAGACCGACAGTCCGTGGTGGCGTGACGACGATGGATCGGTGCGAACGAGGGCCAGGCCCATATCCGCCCAGTGCCCGTCGGTGATCCACGTCTTCTGCCCGTCGATGACCCACGACCCGTCGGCCTGCTGCGCTCCTCTGGTCCGGACGTTGGCGATGTCGCTGCCGGCGTCGGGCTCGCTGAGCAACTGGCACCACACATGTTCGCTGCGCCGGATCGGCGGAAGCAGTTCGGCCTTCTGTTCCGCCGACCCGAAGTGCAGCAGCACGTGAGCTGCGAGGTTGACCTGATCCACAGGCCGCGGAGCACGGGCGCGCAGGATCTCCTCGCTGAGGATCCGGTCGTGCAGAGGATGGTGGTCGGCCGACCCGCCGTGCTCGACGGGCCAGTCGGCGCCGACGAATCCCGCGTCGAACAGTGTGGCGAACCACCTGCGTAGTTGTGCTTCCTGTTCAGGGTTCTCGGGGGCCCGGCGCCCCTCCCGCGCGTCGAACGGCGGTGCGTGTTCGGCGATGTGCGCCCTGACCCGGTCCCTGAACTCGGCCAACTCCGCGTCGCTTGGCCGGGCCCCCGGAGTGCTCACCAGCCGGCCTTGTCGGCGAATAGCGCGCGGCTCGCGCGAGCCGTCCCGAGCAGATAGGCGTTGGTGAACACCCGACGCAGTTCGTGGTGCAAGGGGTACTCCCAGGTGAATCCAATGCCGCCCGACAGTTGCATGCACTCATCGACGGCGGCGGGCGCCTTGGCGCTGACGAAGGCATGGGCTGCGGCGGACAACGCGATCGCATCCTTCGTGGCGTCCTCAGAGGTCAATGCTCGGGCGGCTTTCATGATGACCGCACGCGCCTTCGCCTCGAACACCAACAGATCGACCAGTCGGTGTTGCACCGCTTGGAAACTGGCGATCGGCACTCCGAACGCGATGCGCTCTTTGAGGTAGGACACCAGTCGCTCGAAGGTGGCCGAGAACGCTCCCAGCGAATCCGCGCTCAGCAGTAGCCTGGCCATCGCAAGCAGATGGTCCGCTCGTTCGGGCCCTCCGATCAGTACGCTGTCCGCCGCGGAGACGTCGATGCGCCATGCCGCGCGGCTGACGTCCAATAGCTCGTCGTCGGGACTTCGCGTCATCGCAGCGGATAGTTCGACCAGATGAATGCCGTTGTGGCCCAGGGTAATCAAGATGTCGATCACATCGCCAGAGGCGACCCGGACGGTGTCGCCGGACAATGCACACCCCGCTGTCGCGGTCCCGTCCAGCATGGCGGGCAACCACCGGTCCCGCACATCGGCGGGCGCTGAAGCCAACGCCGCAGCAGACAGCGCACAACCGAACCATGTCGACGAGTTCTGTACGCGGCCCAGTTCCTCGGCGATGATCGTCGACTCCACGGGGCGCCATCCGCTGCCGCCGAGTTTCTCCTCGACGAGCAGCCCGGTCCAATCCATGGCCGCGAGTTCTTTGAGAGAGTCCTGTGCGACTCGTCCGGTCAGGAAATCGCGTGCCGCTTCGCGCAACAGATCGAGGTCGATATCGTCCTCGTCCGCATCCCCCATTCGAGATCTAGCTCCGGGCGAGCAGGTTATCGGCGTTGTCCCGCATGATCCGCTTTTTAGCGGCATCGTCTAGCGGGTCGAGCAGTTTGACGAAGTCTGCAGGCTCTGCGAAGCCTTCGGCATGCGGATAATCCGAGCCCATCACAAGGCAGTCGTCATAACCCAGGCTCGTGACGATTTCGGGAACATCGTCCTCGGGGTACGGCACCACTCGGACGTGTCGCCGAAAGATCGCGGAGGGTTTCTCGGTCAGTTTCCCGCCGATCCACGGCCCGTTTCGGCCCATGCCCCGGCTCTTGTCCATGTGCTTTGTGAAGAAGGGCACCCACTCGGCCCCGTGTTCGGCGACGAGAACGTTGAGCCCGGGAAATCGGCCGAACAGATTGTCGAAGATGAGCGCGGAAAGTGTGTCTTCGATCGGACGTTGGCCGTAGATGTTCATCCATTGCCACGCTGACATATGCCATGAGGCGGGATCTGCATTTTGTCCCCAAGCCGGTGAGATCGCGTCGAAGTACCAGAAGGGCATGATGTGGAAGACGAGGACGCAACCAGCCTCCTGGAGGCGGGCATAGACCGGATCGAAGTAGGGGTCGCCCGGGGATCTACCGTAGGCCGGACCTGTCGGCAGCAGAACAAATTTCGCACCCTGCGCGATCAGGGCTTCGGTCTCGGCAACCGCCGAGTCGAGGTCGCGAAGCGAAAGGAGTCCGGTCGCGTACAGACGATCTTCGTAGTTGAAGCCCCATTCCTCGTCGAACCATCGATTGAACGACCGGAGATTCGCGTACAACGCTGCCGTGTCATCGACGTAGTGCTCGGCGGCTAGAGCCATTCCGCTCGGATAGATGACCATCCGCTCGACGTTCTGTTTCTCCATCACCGCGAGTCGCGCCGACCGCTGGATGTACTCCGGCTGCATCGGCTGCGGCTCGTAAGACTCCTCGGGATTGCCCGATCCCATCTGCCTCAGCATCTCCTTCAGCGAACCGGGGCGGTATGCGACGTCCAGGCCCAGCCCCCCTTCGCTGTTGAAGGTTGCGACTCGGTGCCCGGCGAGAATCACCTCCACTCCGTCCGCACCGCGCACCGTGGTGATCGCCCGGTCGTGAAATTCCTTGGGAAGGTAGCGGGTAAACGCATCTCGCGTCTCATAGCAGTGCGTGTCGCAATCGAAGATCCCGTAGTCGAGTCTCGTCGTCATCGCGCTCCTCCTTCGTGCGAGAATGCATATTCTCTGATTTAGGAAAAGATACTATCCTCGTCCGGGAATGCCCATCCCGGGGTCGGAACGGCAGGAGGTTGCGAGTGGCGGCAAGTGAGGCCGACGACCTCCGAGTGGCGGTGCGGGAGTTTCTGCATGCCAACTCGTCCAGCAGCCGGGTACGCGAGCTCATGGCCACCGAAGAGGGCTATGACGAGGTCGTATGGCACAAAATGGCCGAGCAACTCGGACTGCACGGCATCGCAGTACCCGAGCAGTACGGGGGTGCCGGTGCAGGGCTCCGCGAGCTGGCGGTCGTGTTCGAGGAGATGGGCGCGGCACTGCTGTGCTCTCCGTTCTTCTCCACTGTCGCGATGGCCATCCCGGCCATCATCGCCAGCGGCGATGAGCAGGCAATGACCGATTACCTTCCGTCGCTCGTCGACGGGACGCGCACCGCGACGCTCGTCCTCAACGGAGCACTCGACACATGGAATTCAGCGGCTGTGACCCTGACCGCGCAACGTGACGGCGACGGTTTCCGCGTGACCGGTGACGCCGCTCTGGTGCTGGATGGCCATACCGCAGACCTCGTGCTGGTCGCGGCCACCAGCGGTACCGGCATCTCGTTGTTCGCGATAACCGCCGATGCCGACGGAATGACTCGCGAACCGCTCGCGACTCTGGATCGCACGCGAAAGCTCGCCAGGATCCGCTTCGAGGGCGTCAACGCCCGCCTCATCGGAGACGACGGGGCTGCCGCGGGTGCATTGGCGAGGACCTACGACCTCGCTGTCGTCGCGCTGGCCGCCGAGCAGGTCGGCGCGGCGCAGCGGTGCCTTGACATGGCGGTTGACTACGCCAAGGAACGCATCCAGTTCGGTCGCGCCATCGGCAGCTTCCAAGCCGTCAAACACCGGTGCGCGGACATGCTTGTCCTCGTCGAAGGTGCACGCTCGGCCGCCGCGCACGCGGCCGAAGTCGCCGACGAGAGCGAACTGGCGATCGCCGCGTCGGTGGCGAAAATGGCTTGCTCCGAAGCCTTCCTGCAGGTCGCCCTCGACAACATGCGTATACACGGCGGAATCGGTTTCACCTGGGAACACAATGCCCATCTCTATGTCCGGCGGGCGAAAGCCACACAGTTGATTCTCGGCACCCCCGACTTCCACGCCCAGCGACTCGCGGACCTCGTGACCATCTGAAAGGACGCCCATGACCATCTCGTTCTCCCTGGAACTACCCACGCAGCGAGTGGACGCGGTATCGGAGTTCGTCACCGCCGAAGCAATCTCTGAGATCGCCAGTGTCGCCGAGGCCAGCGGCTTCCGTGCGGTACACGTCACCGATCACCCTGCTCCCGATGCGAAATGGCTCGACCACGGGGGGCATCACGCTTTCGATCCATTCGTCGCGCTGTCATTCGCGGCCGCAGCCACCACGGACGTGAATCTGCTGACCAACGTCTACATCGCGGCATATCGCAACCCTTTCCTCGGTGCGAAGTCGATCCAGAGTCTTGCCGTTCTCTCCGGCGGGAGGCTGATCCTCGGCACAGCGGCCGGCTACCTCAAGCCCGAATTCAAGGCTCTGGGAATTGATTTCGACAGCCGGGGTGCCCTACTAGACGAGGCTCTCGACGTACTCGGCAAGGTACTCACCGGCGATGATGTGGCCTATCAGGGCACGTCATTCGCCGCGCGCGGAGTGCGACTCTACCCCGTACCTGCGACTGCCCCGCCCATTTGGGTGGGCGGCAACAGCAAGCCCGCCGTCCGCCGCGCGGTCACGAGGGCACAGGGGTGGGCGCCCTTCAATACCTTCGGTTATGCGGCGGCGTCGCGCACAGCGGAGATCTCGACGCTGGACGACTTGCAGTCGGCGATCGCGTGGGCCATGAAGTACGCAGCGGAGGTCGGGCGGACGGAGCCGCTGGACATCTGCTTCTCAGCCGGCAACCTGCTCGACGAGAGCAAGAGCACCGATGAACGGCACGCCACCATCGCGACGCTGGAGAGTATGGGGGTGACGTGGCTGACCGTCGCGCCTCAGGGGGCCACTCGGGCTGAGGTCGTCGACCACGCGCACGCGTTCGCCGAAGAGTTCATCGCATGAGGCTGGCGGCCGAGAACGCGTCCACCTTGATTCGGCGATGGGCGAACAGCCATCGTCCGCCGGAGGGAACCAGAATGTCCCGATACCGACCCCAGTGGTCGAGTCCGACGTCGGTGTGAACGGCGAAATAGCTGCTGACTTCCACCCTGTCGCGGGTAACCGATTCAAACCGGATACTCGAAACGTGGTGGCGCACATGCGTCGGCGTCTGCTTGTTCGGATCTGACTCCCGGACCATCGCCGAGCCCAGGCCCGCCTCGATCGCCGCAGGGCCTTTCAGCGGTTCAACGCCGCCGGTGAACTCGAGGACACCGTCAGGCGCGAAACAGCCCGCCAGTGCGTGCAGGTCGAACCGGTCGGTCGCAGCGGTGTAGTCCGACAGCGTATGCCGCACCTCTTCGCGGATGTCGATCTCCCAACTGCGCATCTACCCTCCTCTGGAAAAGGCGCTGCGCCACACGATAACGTCTGTTCTCATGCCGCAACCCAAACTGCTCGACCTCGTCAGGCCGGAGACGACCGCCATCGTCACCCAGGAATGCCAGGGCGGTGTGATCGGTGCGCAGGCCGGCCTTCCCATGCTGGCCGAGGAGGCGCAGCGGGAGGCGATCCCGAACATCGCCAGACTGCTCGAAGCGGCGCGTCCCGCGGGGGTGACCGTCGTCCATTGCCTGATCCACCGGCGCCCTGACGGTCGCGGTTCCAACACCAACGCTCGGCTGTTCATGGCGGGTAAGTCCTTCGCCGCCGATTTGACACCCGGCAGTCCCGGAGGGTCCGTGATTCCGGAACTCAATCAGCAGCCGACCGATATCGAGCTCACGCGCTACCACGGCGTCGGGCCCATGACCGGTACCGATCTCGACTCTGTTCTGCGCAATCTCGGCATCAAGACCATTGTGGGGGTTGGCGTTTCGCTCAACATTGCGATTCAGAACTTCGTCATGGACGCGGTCAACCGCAGCTATCAGTTCGTGCTGCCGCGCGACGCGGTGGCAGGGTTCCCCCGGGAGTACGCAGAGTCGGTCATCGACAACACCTTGGCCCTGCTCACGACGGTGACCACCACAGACGCCGTCGTCCAAGCATGGAATGAGCTTGCCGGACCCTGACCCGATCTGGATGTTGGCAGGCGTTGGTGATAACGTCAGTTCTCATTAGGCGTAAACGCTGATATTCGCTGCTCTGAGGAGGGTTCCCTCATGTCTCCGCGGTCCTTGCCGTATCCCATCTTCGACATCGACAACCACATGTACGAGACCCGCGATGCGCTGCTGAAGTATCTGCCCAAAGAGCACAAGGGCAAGGTCGGCTATGTCGAGGTGAACGGACGGCCGAAGCTGGTCGTCAAAGACCACATCAGCCATATGATCCCCAACCCGACCTTCGAGCGCGTCGCGCGGCCGGGCAGCGCCGAGGATTACTTTCTGGGCAACAATCCCGACGGTCTGAACTTCCGCGAGTTCATCGGCGAGGCAATGGACGTCATCCCGGCCTACCAGGAGCCCGCGCCACGCTTGGAACTGATGGACGAACTGGGCATCGACCAGTGCGTGATGTACCCGACCCTCGCGAGCCTCATCGAAGAGCGCACCACCGATGACGTCGTGCTGACACATGCGATCATCCACGCACTCAACGAGTGGATGCACGAGCATTGGACGTTCAACTACCGGGACCGCATCTTCGCGACGCCCGTGATCTGCCTGCCACTGGTCGACGAGGCCATCAAGGAGTTCCACTGGTGCCTGGAGCGCGGGATGAAGACCTTCCTCATTCGCCCTGCTCCGGTACCCAGCCGCTTCGGCGGTTCGCGATCCATGGGGCTCCCGGAGTTCGACCCCTTCTGGCAGGAGGTAGTCGACTCAGGCTTGCCCGTCACCATGCATGCCTCGGACTCCGGCTATCAGAAGCACCTCATGGAATGGGAGGGTGGTGGCGAGTATCTCTCCTTCAAGACGAGCACTCTGCGCGAGGTCGTGATGGGCTTCCGCGCCATCGAGGACACGTTGGCAGCCCTCATCTGCCACGGCGCTCTGTCGCGATTCCCTGACCTGAAGATCCTCGTCGTCGAGAATGGAAGCGGCTGGGTGCCGAACCTCCTACGCCTTCTGGAGAAGGCGTACAAGACGATGCCCAAAGAGTTCGACGAACATCCGATCGAGGTGTTCAAGCGCAACATCTACATCCACCCGTTCCTCGAGGACGACGTCAAGGGAATCGTGGACATCATGGGCGAGGACCACGTGATGTTCGGTTCCGACTTCCCACACCCCGAGGGCATCGGCGATCCGCTCAGTTTCGTGGACCGCCTGGAAGGCCTTTCTGACACCGCGAAGGCGAAGATCATGGGCGGCAACGCAATCAAGCAGTTGGGGCTCCAGGTCTCGGTATGACGCAGGCGCTCTCCTCCCCCAGGATTTACGAGGGTATCGCCGGGTTCGAAGCGCATGTCGGCGAGCATCTCGGCTACAGCGGGTGGCGCCAGGTCACGCAGACCGAGATCGACCTCTTCGCCGAGGCGACCGGAGATCACCAATGGATCCACGTCGATGCGGAGAAAGCCGCACAGGGTCCGTACGGTAAGACGATCGCGCACGGATATCTGACGCTGTCGTTGGTTCCCGTTCTCGTGCAACAGATCTATCGGGTGACCGGCTTGTCGATGCAGGTGAACTATGGAGTCGACAAGCTTCGCTTTCCCGCTCCGGTTCCCGTCGACTCGCGCATCCGCGCTGGTGCGGAGTTGGTGAAGGTGGAGCGCAACGAGAAAGGTGGCCGGGCCACCGTTCGGGTCACGGTCGAGGTGGAGGGCTCAGACCGTCCGGCATGCGTCGTAGACACGATCGCCGCGATGGTGGACGCCTGAGCCGGCTAGGAGTTGAGTAGCCGGTCACCGATGACCTTCTGCTCGCGTAGCGTTGTGACTTCCTCTTCGGACAGGCCCAACCCGGCCAATACTTCGGCATTGTGCTGACCGAGTGTCGGCGACGGCGTGTGGTGATGTCGCGACGGTCCGGGCGTGATCCGAAAAGGCCAGCCCGGGTATCTTTGTCGGCCCGAGAGCGGGTGCTCGAGCTCTTCGTAGAAGCCTCGCGCGTCGAGCTGGTCGACGTCGTACATTCGGTCGCCGGTCAGTAATCGCTCCGCAGGCACACCGCGGCGCCGCAGTGCGTCGGCGGCCTCATCCGGATTCTGCGTGGCCGTCCACTCGCGTAAGACCTCGTCGAACGCATCGTGGTTGGTTAAGCGCGCCTCCGCGGTGCCGAACCGCGGATCGTCAGCGAGCTCAGGCCTGCCGATCACGTCGAGCGTCGCGACCCAGTCGGCATCGTCACGCACCGAGATGGCCACCCATTCGTCCTCACCGGCGGCACGGTAGACACCCTGTGCGTAGCTGCGGTGCCGGTTTCCCTCTCGCTCGGGCACTCGACCGGTCAACGAGTATTCGATGACCGGTTCAGCCGTCACCACGGCCCCGACTTCGATCTGAGCGACCTCGATGAGTTGACCCTCACCGGTTTTGCGCTTGTGTTCGAGTGCGGCCAGGAGCGCGGCGGTGGCGTGCGTACCGACAACCGGATCCGCGGGTCCCTGCAGGTTGCATGGTGGGCCGTCGGGATAGCCGGTAGCCGCCGACATTCCCGATAGCTGCTCGAAGTTCAGCGCCCACCCGACGTAGTCGCGCCAAGGACCCTCGAGCCCCAGGCCGGGCATGCGCACCATGATCACGTCTGGATTGACCTCCACCAACGAGTCGTAATCCAGTCCGAACTGCTCCACCACGCGTGGCGAGAAGTTCTCGACCACCACGTCGGCCTCAGCGGCAAGCCGCAGTGCAAGTTCACGGCCGGCCTCCGACGTCAAGTCCAAGGTGATGTCGCGCTTGTTGAGATTGGTGGCCTGCCACATCGGCCCGACTTCGTACCAGTCATCGCTGTTGCGAAGCAGCGAACCCGAATACCGATGTCCGTCGGGACGTTGGATCGATTCCACCTTGACGACGTCTGCGCCGAACGCACCCAGGTACATGGTGAGATAGGCGCCGGACCAGAAGGTGCTCAGGTCAAATACCTTCAGGCCGGCGAATGGCGAATCGACGTGCTCCTGGACAGCGGGTGACGGAGCGTCAGCACGAGCACCCCAGTCCGCGGCGTGGTCCCCCAGCCGTGGCGCAGGCGTCGGGACGCCCACCGGCGTCCTAGAGAATCGGAACGGAGCTCCCGGTCGCGAAAACCGCGCGCCCGCAACGTCACTCTCGATGAAGAACCCACGATCTCGGTATTGAGGTGAGTCCAGAATCGTTGCGCCGTCGTTGATGGGTGCCGCGGGTATCCGCATCGCCTGGCTCAGCTCCACGAGGTCGGCCACGGTCATCGAGTCGAGAAACGGCTGTGCCTTGGCGAAGAATTCGTCGCGCTCAGGCCCACCCAGCATGATGGCGATCTGCTTCTCACCGAATTCGGGAAGTCCGACCATCGCGCACACGTCGAGCCAGTGCTGGCCGGTGAGACAGTTGATCCCGATCCACCCGTCCGCGGCACGCACGATACCCAGCATCGGTCCGGCCTTTGAATTAGGCGGTAAGCCCATGCTTTTCAAGCGTGCTGCCATCAGCATCGGGTAGGGCAGGGTCGACAACAGCGCCTCGAACGTCGACACGTCGACCTCGACCACCCGGTCGGTGCCGGCGGCGATCCGCAATGCCGTCAACGCACCGAGCGCGGCATAGCCACCGGCGATGTACTCGGGGATACGCGCACCGGACTGCACGGGCGGCCGGTCAGGCTCACGAGTGCTCACCCATCCGGATGCAGCCTGGACCGTCAATGGCGTCGATTGGCGGTCACATCGTGGCCCGTCCTGTCCATAGTCAGAAATCCGAACGACGACAAGGTTCGGATTGATCTGTCGCAGGCTGTCGTCGTCGATACCCCAGTCCCAGCGAAGCGACGAACCCGGTGCGAGATTCTCGACCAATAGATCGGCTTGTGCTATCAGATCGCGGACCTCTTCACCGGCAGAATCGAGATCGACTGTCAATCCCCGCTTTCCGGCATTCAGATATTCGAACAGGCCACCGGACGCACCCCAGCTTCGCAGCGGATCGCCGGACTGCGACTCGATCTTGACGACGTCAGCACCGAGGTCGACGAGAAGTTTCGTGCAATACGGTGCGGTGATGTCGGTTCCGAGTTCGACGACCCGCAGCCCGGCCAGCGCTCCGGTCACGCAGGCACTCCGATCGCCTTCGGCTCCATGTACGCCCGCAAACCCATGACGCCGCCTTCACGTCCGATACCGCTCTGCTTGAACCCGCCGAACGGCGCGTCTCCAGGAATTGTGCCGTTGATCGAGACCTGACCCGTTCTGATCCGTCGCGCAATGCCGAGTCCGCGCTCGATGTCGCCACCCCACACCGCGCCACCGAGCCCGTAGGCCGAATTATTGGCAATCGCAACCGCTTCGTCGTCGTCGCGATAACGCATCACGGTCAGCACCGGACCGAACACCTCCTCCTGCGCGATGTACGACTCGGCGGCGGCATCGGTCAAAACGGTGGGCTCGAAGTAGAAGCCGCGGTCGACATCCTTGGGGCGCCGTCCACCGGCGACGATCTTCGCGCCGTCGGCCTCGGCCCGTCTCACGAAACCCTCGACCCTCTCCAGGTGTCCACGGCTGATCAGCGGTCCCATTCCGACCGCCGAATCGGTGGGATCCCCCACAATCACGTTGCGCGCCAACGCGGCCAAGCGGTCGACGACGTCGTCGTGCAGCGCGTCGGGAACCAACAGGCGGCTGTTGAGAATGCATGCCTGTCCCGCGTGCAGCGTGCAGCCCTCGAAAAGCAACCGTTCGAGCATGTCATCGGTCAGCTCGACGTCGTCGAGCAGAATGCTCGCCGATTTGCCGCCGCACTCGAGCAGAATTCGCTTCATCGTTGTTGCAGCGCCTGCCATCACATCCCGGCCGACCGCGGAGCTGCCCGTGAAACTCACCATGTCCACCCGCGGGTCGAGGGTCAAGATCCGGCTGGCCTCGACGCTGCTTGGAGTGACGACGTTGACGACGCCCGGCGGAATATCGGTCTCGTCGTGGATGAGTCGCGCGAGTGCCAGACCGGCCAACGGGGTCAGCGGAGACGGCTTGAGCACCAGCGTGTTGCCGGCGGCGAGCGCGGCACCCAGCTTCATCACGTTGAGGGTGTGCGGGAAGTTCCATGGCGTCATCGCTGCCACCACGCCGAGCGGCTCGTAGCGCAACAGGGTGGTGCCGGCCGCACCCCAAGCATCCATCGGCGTCTCGGCCGGCTCCATCGCCAGCTCCGCAGCGTGTCCGACCATGAACGCCGGCCCGTCGACGTGGATCAGGCGTTCATTTGCTGTGCAGCCCCACTCGGCCTGAGCGAGCGCATTGATCTCGTCGCCACGCGCAAGCAGCGCGTCGCTGAGCTGCTGCAGGCAGCGCGACCGTTCCGCGGCTTCGGCGGCGGCCCACGACTCGAAGGCGTTTCGCGCCGCGCCGATGGCCTGCTGGACCTGCTCGGCGCCGGCATCCGGCGCTGTGGCGATCACCTGCTCGGTCGCCGGGTTGAGGACGTCGTACCGCCCGCTGTCCGCCTCGACCCAACTGCCGTCGATATAGAGGTCATAGCTGTCGACGAAGCTCGATTCGGCCATCAGTTCACGAGACCTTCCTTGGTGTCCGCTGAAATGCATGGTCGTCCGCCGAGACGTGCGCGACGTCCGACATATTGCTCCCCTGTGTACACCCATGACCGTGATGACGTCAACGTTATCCCGGGTTTAGCTGGGTGAATGATGATTGACATGGTCGATGCCAGTGCGGTAGACACATACCTGCCGGACACTGTCGCGAGATCTGTCCGATCAAACCATGTGTTGAGGAAGGCCCGCAGTGCCCACTGACTCCACCTCCAAACCAACGTCCACGCTCCCCCTGCACTCACCGGACTTCTATGCAGGCGACCCGTACCCGGCGTACCGCGAACTGCGCACCAGCACGCCCATCGTCTGGAACGACGCCACGAACTTCTGGGCGCTGACGAAGTACGAGGACATCCGCTACGTATCCGGTCATCCGCTCACGTTCACGTCGACGAAGGGCATCACCATCCCGGACCCGAGCCAGCCAGAACCGGTCCAGGAAGGCAATCTCATCTTCACGGACCCACCGCGGCACCGGCAGCTACGCAAGCTCATCAATTCGGGATTCACCCGACGTCAGGTGACGTTGCTGGAGCCGAAGGTGCGCGAGATCGTCAAGGGCATCCTCGATGACGTCGATCCGTCCCGGGAGTACGAGTTCGCCGAGGAGATCGCCGCCCCCCTGCCCACCCGGCTGATCGCCGAGATGCTCGGTGCACCTCCCGAGGACTGGGAGCAGTTCCGGGCGTGGTCCGATGCAGCCGTGGGCACGGCCGATCCTGACATCGAGCTCGACAACGTGGTCGCCCTCGGCCAGCTCTACGAGTACTTCACCAAACTGATCGATGCCCGCCGTTCCGGTGACGTCGTCGGCAACGACCTCCTGAGCATTCTGGCCGCCGCCGAGGTCGACGGTGAGCGACTCACCGACGCCGACCTCCTGAACTTCTCCTTCTTGCTCCTGGTCGCGGGCAACGAGACCACCCGCAATCTCATCGCATTGGGAACGCAAGCGCTGCTGGATCACCCCGACCAGTTCTCGTTGCTGCGCTCCAATCCGGAGTTGTTGCCGCTGGCCGTCGAGGAAATGTTGCGGTTCACCAGCCCTGTGACCCATATGGCACGCGAGGCCACCGAGGACGTCGAGATCCGCGGCCAGCAGATCAAAGCAGGCGAGAAGATCGTGATGCTGTACGGCGCGGCCAATCGCGATGCGGAGATCTTCGGACCCACCAGCGAAGAGTTCGACATCACCCGCAATCCGAACCCGCACATAGCATTCGGTGCAGGTGAACATGCCTGCCTCGGCGCACAGCTGGCACGACTCGAGGCTCGAATCATGTTCGAAGTGCTGCTGGGCACCTACCCGACGATCGAACTGACCGGCGACGTGACCCGACTCCGGGCCACGATGGTGCCGGGCGTGAAGAAGATGCCCGTACGTCTGAAAGCGAGTGTCTGATGGATTTCGACTACACACCGGAGCAAGAACAGCTCCGCAAGGACTACCGCGAACGCCTCGAGGCCGTGATGACCCCCGAGCGACGGAAGTCCGTCGCCAAGCTCGCGGAGGGCGGCGACGCGATGAGCGAGTGCAGGCGCGCGCTCGGTGCGGCCGGGTTGCTGGGCGTCGCCTGGCCGGTCGAATACGGCGGCAGTGGGCTGACCGCACTCGAGCAGTACATCTTCGGTGAAGAAGCGCGCCGGGTGAATGCACCGCTGCCGATGATCACGCTGAACACCGTCGGTCCCACGCTGATTCAGTACGGCACCGAGGAGCAGAAACAGGAGTTCCTGCCCGCGATCCTCAGGGGCGAGGTCGACTTCGCCATCGGATACTCCGAACCCGGCGCCGGCAGCGACCTGGCGTCACTGCGAACCACGGCAGTGCGCGACGGCGACCACTTCGTGATCAACGGATCGAAGATGTTCACCAGTGGTGCCGAGTTCGCCGACTACATCTGGCTGGCTGCCCGCACCGATCCAGAGGCCAAGAAACACAAGGGCATAACGGTGTTCATGGTGCCCACCGACTCCCCCGGATTCTCCTGGAAGCCGCTGAACACCATGCCCGGCGTGCAGACGTACTACACGTTCTACGACGACGTGCGTGTTCACGAGAGTGCGATCGTCCTCGGTGAGAACGAGGGGTGGAAGCTGATCACCAATCAGCTGAACCTCGAACGCGCCGCGTTGGGAAATCTCGGCGCACTCGAGCCGCTCTTCAGCAAGACACTGGAATGGGCCCAAACCACAGCGCTCGACGACGGTTTGGTGATCGACCAGCCGTGGGTGCAGCAAGCGCTGGCGCGGGTGGAAGCTCAGGTCGCCGCGTATCGACTGTTGAACCTGCGAGTGAACTCCAACATGAGCTCCGGAGCGCTCGGCATGGGCGAAGCCTCAGCCGCGAAGGTTTTCGGCACCGAACTCACCCAGCAGGTGGCCCGTGAGCTTCTCGACGTGGTCGGCCAGGCGGGCCTGCGCAAGCAAGAATCGGCCCCGCTGAAGGGCGAACTGGAAAGCGCGTACCGACTGGCCGTCATCAACACTTTCGGTGGCGGCGCCAATGAACTGCAACGCGACATCATCGCCATGGCGGGACTTTTGATGCCGCGGGCCCCCCGTGACATGCGAGCCTCCTGAAAGGAACAGTTACGTGACCGAACTCGCCAAAGACGAGCTACGCGAGCGCCTCGATGCACTGATCGGCACACCGACCGACGGGGTCGGCAAGCCGTCCCGCGCCCCCGACCCGGTGAATGCCGCGATGATCCGGCACTGGGCAAATGCGCTGGACGACATGAACCCGGCGTACTTGGATCCGGAGTTCGCCGAGAACTCCCGCTACGGCGGACTGGTGTCACCACCGGTGATGCTGCAGAGCTGGACGATGCCTCCACCCAAACTCGCGGGCATTCACGAGCGCGGCGGTGTGCCGATCGAGATCAAAACCAATCCGCTGCAGTTCCTCTCCGATGCGGGTTACACCGGCATCATCGCGACCAACTCCGAGTTCGAAATCGAACGTTATCCCCGGGTCGGAGACCAGATCACCGCAGAGACGGTTTTCGATTCGATCTCCGATGAGAAGAAGACCGCGATGGGCAACGGCTTCTTCGTCACGTGGGTGACCACCTATCGCGATCAGAACGACGAAGTCATCGGACGGCAGTGGTTCCGGACCCTGCGTTTCAAGACGGGTGGCGCCCCCGCCGGAACGGCTGGGGACTGATGGCCACCAGACTCGCCCCCTCGATCAGTCCCGACACAGAGTTCTTCTGGTCGGGGTTGAAGGAGCATGAGCTTCGCATCCAGCGCTGCACGGACTGCAATACGCTGCGGGTACCGCCGCGGCCGATGTGCGGCAAGTGTCAGTCGCTGAATTGGGATTACGTCGTGTCGAACGGTCGCGGCACGGTGTACAGCTTCGTGATGCCGCAATATCCACCACTTCCTTTTCTCCAGTACCCCTACGTCGTTGCGCTCATCGAGCTCGACGAGGGCGTTCGCATCGTTTCGAACCTCTGCGGGATCGAACCTGCCGACATCGAGGTTGGAATGCCCGTCGAGGTGTTCTACGAGACTTTTGAGGCGCTTCCAAGTGGTGACGAGTTGACGCTGCACCAGTTCCGGCCCGCCGGCTGACCGAAGGCGAGAATTCACAATGGATTTCACATTCACCGAAGAACAAGAGACGGTCGGCAAGGTCGCCCGACAGCTGTTCGAGGCTCGCGCGACTCCAGAACATCTGACCGAACTCGAGTCCACCGATGTGCGTCACGACACCGCGTTGTGGAGCGAATTGGCGACCTCCGACCTGCTCGGTATCGCACTCCCAGAATCGGTGGGCGGCACCGGCGGCAGTTTCCTTGAGCTCGCCGTTCTGCTCAGCGAGGTCGGGTTCAGCGTCGCGCCGGTGCCGGTATACGCGACGCTCGCGCTGGGTGCGGACACCATTGCGCGGCACGGAGACTCCGCATTGCAGCAACGGTACCTGCCTGGCGTCGTCGATGGCAGCACGATCCTCACCGCGGCGCTCGCCGAGCCGGGGAACTCCAACCCAGCCGCGCCGCGCACGACGGCTCGTGCCGACGGAGATTCGTGGCGACTCGACGGGAACAAGGACCTGGTGCCTGCGGCGCAGCTGGCCACGGCCATCGTCGTATCCGCACAAGCCGACGACGGGCCCGGCCTCTTCGTCATCGAAACGGCCTCAGACGGTGTCACAGTCACTCCGGTCGTCACGACGAATGGTGAACCACACGCTGATGTCGAACTGTCCGGCGTGGTCGGCCAGCGGCTGACCGAGCACGTCGGTGCCGACATCGTCAGCTCGCTGTATACCCGTGCCCTGGTGGCTCTCTGCGCGATCCAAATCGGCGTCGTGGAAAGGGCTTTGAAGCTTGCCGCCTCCTACACCAGTGAGCGTGAGCAGTTTGGCCGCCCCATCGGATCGTTCCAAGCCGTCCAACAGAGGCTGGCCGATGCCTTCATCGACGTTGAAGCCATCCGCTGGACCACCTGGTACGCCGCCTGGCTGATCGCCGAAGGGAGGCCGTGTGAGCGCGATGCCGCCATCGCCAAGTTCTGGGCCGCGGAGGCGGGCGCGCGGGTCACGGCCTCGGCTCAGCAAGTGCACGGGGGCATGGGCATTGACGTGACCTATCCGCTGTCACGCTATTTCCTGTGGGCCAAGCAGATCGAACTCGCTCTCGGGTCGGCGTCACAACAACTGGCCCGCCTCGGCCATACGTACTCGGAAGGAACGAAATGACCTCCACCATCGGGCGCACCACCACCCTCGCGTTCAACGCCATCAACGTCGGCGACGAAGTCACGCCGATGGATGTTCCCGTCACCACCACCCTGATCGTGGCGGGAGCCATCGCATCCCGTGACTACATGCCGGTGCACCACGACCGCGACTTCGCCAACTCGCAGGGGTCGAAAGACATCTTCCTCAACATTCTGACCACAAACGGGCTCTGCGTTAAATTCCTGCACGACTGGGCGGGTCCCGAGGCGATGGTCAAGAAGCTGTCGATTCGCCTTGGTGTCCCCGCATATCCGAATGACCCGATGCGCTTCGAGGGCAGCGTCACCGACAAATCGGTTTCGGACGGCGAGGGCCTCGTCGAGATCGCCTTCAAGGGCACCAACAGCCTCGGCGATCACGTGAAAGGCACCGCTGTGCTCAGCCTGCTCGACGGAGTGGATGCGTGACGCGAAGACGAGCAGCGGAGGCGGATCGCGCATGAGCAGGGACGGAATAGGCGGCAAGGCAGCGCTTGCCGGCATCGGACAGACCGAATTCTCGAAGGAGTCGGGTCGAACCGAGATGCAATTGGCCTGCGAGGCAGTCAAAGCGGCCATCGACGATGCCGGGCTACGTCCCAGCGACATCGACGGCATGGTGACCTTCTCCGTCGATGAGAACGAGGAGATCGAAGTCGCGCGCAACGTCGGCATCGAGAACCTCACGTTCTTCACGAGGGTGCCACACGGCGGCGGAGCCGCCGCCGGCACGGTGATGCAGGCTGCCATGGCGGTCGCGACCGGTGCCGCCGAAGCGGTCGTCTGCTATCGGGCGTTCAACGAACGCTCCGGATTCCGCTTCGGCGGCGCTGGACGTCAACCCGGCGTGACCCCGCTGTGGATGGCACCATACGCACCGTTCGGTTTCATGACACCCGCGGCCTGGGTCGCACTGCACGCTCAGCGCTACATGTCGACCTACGGCGTCACCAACGCCGACTTCGGCAAGATCTCCGTCATCGACCGCAAGCACGCGGCCAAGAACCCGGATGCCTGGTTCTACGAGAAGCCGATCACCCTTGAGCAGCACCAGGAGTCACGCTGGATCATCGAGCCGGTACTGCGCCTGCTCGACTGCTGCCAGGAGAGCGACGGCGGCGTGGCGATGGTGGTGACGAGTCTGGAGCGCGCCCGCGATCTCGCCAAGCCGCCGGCAGTCATCACTGCTGCCGCGCAGGGCGCGGCGTTCGACGGCGAAGTCATGACCAGCTACTACCGTGAAGACATCACGGGCCTGCCCGAGATGGGCGTGGTCGGCAACAAACTCTGGCGTGACTCCGGGCTCAAACCCGACGACATCTCGACGGCGTTTCTCTACGACCACTTCACCCCGTTCGTCTTCACACAGCTCGAGGAGCTCGGCTTCTGCGGGCGCGGCGAGGCCAAGGACTTCGTTTCCGTTGAGGAGTTGTCACTCGGCGGGCGACTGCCGATCAACACGAACGGTGGGCTGTTGGGCGAGGCCTACATCCACGGCATGAACGGCATCACCGAAGGGGTGCGCCAGGTTCGGGGCACGTCGTACAACCAGGTCGACAACGTCGAACATGTGCTCGTCACCTCGGGCACCGGCGTCCCCACCAGCGGACTCATCCTGGCCCCGGACCGCTGACCAGCTAATGTCGAGCGGTGAGTTCTGAGATGACGCAGGCCCAGGCCGCGCAGGCGACCGACACCCGGGATGCCATCATCTCGGCCGCGTTCGCCTGCTTCCGCACCCAGGGCCTCCGCAAGACGACCATCGTCGACATCGCGAAGGCAGCCGAAGTCTCCCGCAGCACCTTCTATGAGTACTTCCGGGACAAGGAGACCATCGTCGAGGCCTGCGCGGAGGCCGCCTCCCAGCGCTTCTACCGCAATATGGCCACAGCAATCGACCGCCACGGCGGCAGCACTCTGGAGGGCCGGCTGGTGCGAGCGGCGATTTTCGTCACCCAGGCACGCAGAGTCGTCGAGCCCGAGGCGTATTTCGACGAAGAGGAAGTCAACCTCATGATGACGAAGAACGCAGCCACGCTCCTCAAGGAATGTGCCGAGTTCCTCGCCCCCTATGTGGTTGCGGCCAGGCTTACCGGCGAGGTGCGCAGCGACCTCGACATCGCCTCGGCGACCGAGTGGTTCGCGCGCATGCTGTTCTCGCTGTTCACCACGCCCTCACCGAATATCGATATGCGCGACGACGACGGCGTGGCGGCCTTCGTGCGGCCTTATGTTGTCAACGGTTTCGTCGAGGACCGGTCCCGCAGGCGCTGAATCCGCTATCACGTCGCCTGGATCGTCCATGGCCCAATGGATATAGTCATTCTCATAAATGGAATCGAGGATTGTCACGTGAGTTCCGTAGTTCATGCGAACACCCCCGCGCACTCACACACGAAGTCGTCGAGTCGCGGTCGGGCCACACCCAGCAAGCTGGTGGTATTCGCCGCCAATACGGCCGACGCAGTGGCGGCTGCAGGTGGGCTCATATATGACTCGGTCCGTGCCGGCTGGCACGTAGACATATACGTCGAAAGCGCCGGTGATGAGCGCGCATTGCAGATTCTCGGTGTCTGCGGCCGTGTCATTCCCGACGCATTCGACGTCGAGCCGCTGTGGCCTGATGCCGTCTACTTGGACGCAGAGGTATACGAACGGCACCGCCAGGTGCGTCGCATGGTGGCGGAATCCGTGCGGCGACAGCACGCCGATATCGCCGTATGGCAGCACGACCCGCAAGCGAAACCCGCTGCGGGCCCAGGCGTCGAGCACCGGCTCAGCGCCGCTGCGCGGGCGTTCAAGTTTCACGCGATGAAGGCCGCTGGATTGACGCCCCAGCTCGCGGTCGTCGAGCCGTTTCGAGCTCGCTAGCGACATCCGCCCAGCGACGAATCAGCCGACCTTTCGCACCGGAACGTTGGAATAGCCACAGACATTCGTCATCGCCACGCGTCGCAGCCCGCCACGGTCGACTTCGTACTCCGGAACCAGATCCAGGAGAGCCTCGAAAGCGATGCGGCTCTCCATCCGAGCCAGCGCCGCACCCAGGCAGCTGTGCACGCCGTAGCCGAACGCCAAATTGAAGCCCATCTTTCGCTCACGGTCTATATCGAGTCGGTCGGGATCCTCGAACATGCGCTCGTCTCGGGTCGCTGAGCCGGTCACGAGCAGCACGGCGGCGCCTTCGGGGATCGTCGTTCCGTAATAGGTCACATCACGCGTCGCGGTGCGGATCTGGTACTGCGATGGAGCTTCGTAACGCAGAAGTTCTTCGACCGCCGCGGGAATCTTGCTGCGGTCTTCTCTCAGCAATCGCCACTGGTCGGGGAAGTCAGCGAACGCGACCATTGCGTTTCCGACGAGTTTGGTCACCGTCTCCGCGCCGGCACCACCCAGCATGGTCGCGAAGCCTGAGATATCCACGTCTGTCAGCTTTTCCACCACGCCGTCGCGCTCGATCTCGGTCTCGATCAGACGGCTGATCATGTCATCCTGAGGCTTCGCACGCCTCTGTTGAATGAGGTTGTAGTAGTAGATGCCGGTGTTCATCGAGGCTTCGTAACCCTGCTTGCTGGTCGCAATCTCCCCTGGCTGACGCTCGAGCAGTAGATCCAGCCAGAGCCTGATCTGATTGCGGTCCTCCTTGGGCACGCCGAGCATGGTGGTGATGACCTCGTTGGGGAACAACGCCGAAAAGTCCGCGACGACGTCGAACTCCGACGGGTCAAGTGCGTCAACGCATTCATAGACCTTCTCGCGGACCATGTCCTCCAGCCCGGCGATGGCGCGGGGGGTGAAGACCTTACTCACGAGCTTGCGCATCTTCTCGTGCTCAGGCGGGTCCATCGAGATGATCACCTTGGGCACCGGAATCGCGTCGTCGTGCGCCTTGACCATGTCGAGGGTCGCACCCTTCGCCGACGAGTAGGTTTCATGGTCCTTGGTCCCTGGCGCCACATCGTCGTACCGCGTCAATGCCCAGAAGTCCCACTTCTTGTTGTAGTACACCGGGGCCTCGTTGCGGAGCCTGCGGTATGTGTCGTATGCCCCGTCGAAGAAGTCCTGCGTGAACGGGTCGAATTCGATCGGACCGCCGGAAACCTCGGACGTCGTCGCATTCACAGAATCGCTCCCGATTCCTTGTGCCTCATGATCGTGTCCCAATCGATCCCCGCATCCATCAACACCTCTTCGGTGTGCTGACCGTGTTCCGGCGCACCCGGGGGAACGACGGATTGTTCATCGAATTGAACGGGGTTGGTGGGGAGAGAGAATGGTACGCCGCCGACCGTTTCGGTGCGGGCGATATAGCCGTTGGACGTGACGGCTGGATCGTCGCACAATTCCCCCGGCGTCTGCACGATGCCCCACGCGCCGGACAGTCCGGCGAGATTCTCCCGCCATTCTGCCAATGTCTGCTTTGCGAAGGCTTCGTCGAGCAAGGCGATCAGGCTGACTCGGTTCGCATATCTCGATGCCGGGTCGGCGAATCGCGGATCATCAACGAGCTCCGGAAGGCCGATCACATTCATCGCCTCGGCGTAGAACTTGTCGAGCTGCAACATCATCAGCTGTACGAAGCGATTGTCTTTCGTGCGATACGTCCCCACCAACGGGTTCGGTGCATCGGCATGCCCGAACTTCGGAATGGCGCTGCCGCCGTGTATCTGGCTCACCGCGACATCCGGGCTCAAGTTCCACGCCGCGAGCCCGAGCAGCGATACGTCGACGATCGAACCTCGGCCGGTCGTGGCCTTCTTGTAGAGCGCAGCCGCAATACCGCCGGCGATCGTCATGCCACCGAGCAGGTCACCGAACGCGGGCCGCGACCGAACAAGTTCGTCGCGCTCTTCGGTGAGGACCGTCGCAATCCCTCCGCGGGCCCAATAGGACACACCGTCATAGCCGGGCTTGTCCGAATCGGGCCCCTTGGGCCCGTGACCCGAGCCGCGCACGTACACGATGCTCGGGTTCACCGCGCGGATGGCCTCGACATCGATACCCAACTTCTTGCGCCGTTCCGGGAGATAGCTCGTCAGGAATACATCGCAACTCTTGGCCAGCTCGTGGACCACTTCCTTGCCACCGGGCGTATTCAAGTCCACGCCGATCGATTTCTTCCCCCGGTTGGGTATCTCGATCATGTAGTTGACCGCACCCCCGCCGGCGTCGACGATGCCCATGGTGACCAGCCCGCGTTGGGGGTCGCCGCCGTCTCGCGGCTCGACCTTGATGACCTCAGCACCCCATTCCGCGAGGACCGCCCCGGCCGAGGGAACGAACGTCCATGCGGCCACCTCCAGCACCCGGACTCCACTGAGTACTTTGTCGTCGGAAATGACGTGCCTCCCTACCTGCGATAACTATCGTTTTCAATAACGAGAATGTCATTTGCGGACCACTTTGTAAACCGCGGCACCAGGTCATGGCCGTCGCGATAGCTGTGACGGCAACCGGGGATCTCCGGCCTCCCAGAACGCTTTCCACGTTGGCATACGGTGCGGCATGGCTGGCCGAAGCTCGACGTCGGCCGGCCACCGCACAAAGTCCGGTCCCGGCCGCTCGGTCACGTCGACGGAGTACCACGGATGCTCGCGCCTCTGCACAAAGCACCATTCGCCGTCGCTGCGTGCGTAGACATCGTCGTATCGCATGGTGATGACATACCAGCCGTCGCCATCCTCGTGCTCCGCGCGGCAGTAGACCGACCCGGTCGCATTGTCGGCGTCGACGAAGTCGAAGGTGTGCCCGCAAATGAGGTGAATACTCCGATAAAACCGCCGCAGGACGCGTCCGTACCAGCGCTTCAACGCGTCCCTACCAATCCCTTCGGAGCCGGCGTCGACGTCCGCGACGAATACCGCCACCAAAGAATCGAGATCGCGGGCGTCGAGTGCCATCGCGTACCGGCTGGGCAGCTGGCTGATCGCAAGACTGGACTCGATCCGATCCAGTCGCCCCGTCACGGCCTCGTCCATGACTGCAGCATAGTTCGCACCGGAGCAGCTATGAGAACCGGTGTTCTCGAAAGTCGGAAAGACAACTATCCTGTTGAGGCCCAATGATCGTCCGAGGCGAGGATTGCCGACGCCATGCCCTTTCCGAGCATCACACCCACTATTCCCGCGCTCCTGAGGTCATGTGCGGCACGTTTTGGCGACAAGGAGTTTCTGATTGCCGACGGGCAGACGCTGACCTACGTCGACCTGGACCTCCGTTCCGCGGCGTTGTCACGAGCGCTGCTCGCATCGGGCATCGGCAAGGGCGACCACGTAGGAATTCTGATGCCCAACAGCGTCGAGTGGGCGATTGCATGGTTCGCCACGACGCGCATCGGTGCCGTCGCGGTCCCGATGAACACGTTCTACAAAGCCTCGGAGCTTGCCTGGACCGCGCGTCATGCCGATCTGCGAGCGATCTTGGCTTGGTCATCGTTTCGCAACCACGATTTCATCGAACGCCTCGAAGAGGCGTTGCCCGGATTGGCTGACCAGGGCGAGCCTGGCCGCTTGTTCCTGCGCAAGACCCCGTACCTCCGCATGATCGCAGTGTGGGGACCGTGTGAGCGAGCCTGGGCGTCCGAACACGGCAGTGACAGTACGACCGATGTCGACGACGACTACCTCATCGCAGTCGAATCCTGCGTGACACCGGCAGACGATGCCATGATCATCTACACCTCGGGAAGCACCGGTGACCCGAAGGCGCCCGTGCACACTCAGGGCACACTCGTTCGCCATACCTACAACCTCACGTTCGACTACGGCGTCGCGCACGACACGGTGATGTTCACCTCCATGCCGTTCTTTTGGGTCGGCGGTTTGATCACGGGTATACACGCGGTGGTTCACCACGGTGCCACCCTCGTCACCCAGCCCGCGTTCGACGCCGCGGATGCACTGGAGCTCATTGAAAGACATCGCGCGACAATCACACTGGGCTGGCCGCAACAGGGAAAGACGCTCGCCGAGCATCCGGACTTCACTCGAAGGGACCTCAGTTCGGTTCAGCGCACCAGCATGCCCGCAATGGTGCCGCCCGAGCGCCGCCCGAAGGGACCCAATGCGCTGGGGATGACCGAACTGTGTGGCAACCACATCGGTGTCGACCCCTATCCCCCGCAGCCTCCTGAGCGTGCGGAAACGGGCGGGCGGTCCATCGAGGGGCTGTCGCACCTCCTCGTCGACCCGGACTCGGGCCGACCCGCACCCGTGGGAACGGAGGGCGAAATCTGGGTGCGCGGTTACTCGTTGATGCAACGCCTGTACAAGCGTGAGCGAGAAGATGTCTTCACGCCCGACGGCTACTACCGCACCGGTGACTGCGGCGTTGCATACGACGACGGCTGGATCAAGTTCACCGGCCGTCTCGGAGACTTGATCAAGACCGGCGGGGGCACCAACGTCACGCCCAGCGAGGTCGAGACCGCCCTGACAGATTGTGATGGCGTGCTCGAGGCATATGTCGTGGGCGCCAAGGATGCCGGCAACGGGACTGTCGTCGCTGCGGCAGTGGTCCCTCGCGGGAATTCGGTCCTCGACGGTGACGATCTGCGCGCGCAGGTGCGCGATCGGCTCTCAGCCTACAAGGTGCCGAAATTCATCTGGGTCACTTCCAAGAGCGAACTCCCCTTCACCGCCACCGGCAAGGTGAAGAAATCAGATCTGGCCGTGCAGCTGAGCAGGCTGCTGGTCAACCGGTAGCGGAGCGTCAGGGCAGGTTGGTCTTCAGTAAGGTCAGCGGAATACCGTACAGCGGTTCCAATTTCACTTCGACGACCTCGAACCCGTCACCCTCGACGTGCTGACGGAAGTCGGCGTTGGCGCCGTGGCCGTGTGCGATGTGCTCAGCCGCGTCACAATCCGCGGTTCGTATGACGACCGAGAACAATCCGTCACCATTGCGGGCAAGGAAGTCGGCCGCGGTTCCCGCCTCGGTCGGCGCATCCTCCAGCGGCGATATCAGTTCGAACCCGCGTTCCCAGTCGAGCCTGATGGACAGTCGCAACTCCTCGTGGTCGAAGGCCTGGAATTGAAACCCCAGAGCTGCGAGATACTCTGCCGCGCCGTCCAGCCGCTCCAGTGCGATGGCGAAGACGACGTGGTGCAGCAGCGGCAGCGGCCGGTTCATGATGAAAGCCTAACCAGGAGAGAGCAGGGTTTCCATTTATCGGAAACTACAATTCTCACTAATGTAGATTCGCAGCGTGGCGCTTGAACAATTCCAGCTCGATGGTCAGGTTGCGATCGTTACGGGCGCCGGGCGGGGTGTCGGCGAGGGTATCGCCAAAGTGCTCGCGGAGGCCGGTGCCACGGTCGTCGGGACGGCACGCACGTCATCGGAAGTCGAGTCCACGATCAAGGACATCAAGACCGCGGGCGGCAACGGCCTCGCATTGACGGCGGACGCCCTGAAACGCGAGGACAGCCAGCGGGTCGTGCAGACCGTGGTCGATGAATTCGGCCGCATCGACATCCTGGTGAACAACGTAGGTTTCGCCACCTACGGCCCGTTCTTGAGTCTCACGTCGGACAACCTTCGCAGCACGTTCGACTATTGCGTGACGTCAGCGTTCGACATGAGCCAGCTCGTCGTACCGCACATGCTCGAGCTCGGGCGTGGCTCGATCGTCAACATCTCCTCCGGCGCGGGGCGGTTCGGCATTCGCGGGCTGTTGCCGTACTCGGTGGCCAAGGGCGGCCTCGAAGCATTGACGCGCGCCATGGCCCAAGAGCTCGCTCCCAAGATCCGGGTCAACGCGATCGCTCTCGGCGCGTTCCTGACCACCGGCCTGCAGTCGAGCTTCGACCTGATGCCGGGCTCCGAGGAGAAGCTGAAGGAGCGGACGCCGTTGCACCGCATCGGCGACGTCGCCGATCTTGGTCGGCTGACCCTGTACCTGTGCACAAAAGACTGCTACGCCACCAACTCGACGTTCGTCGTCGACGGCGGTCTGCAGGGACCGAATTCCGAACTGCCTATCCCCGATCTGTGAACCACGAGGAGCAGAGTTCATGAGCAGCGAGCCGTTGAAGGTCGCCGTCATCTCCACAGGCTGGATCAGCAGCCTCGCGATCCGTGCGATCGTCAAGCGCCCTCACCTGGAACTCGTCGGAGTCTGGGTACACAGCCCCGAGAAGACGGGACGCGATGCCGGAGAGGTCGTCGGAATCGACCCGATCGGAGTCACCACGACAAACGATCTCGACGACATCATCACGCTGAAGCCCGACTGCGTCGTCTACGGCGCAGCAAGCGCCGAGATGGACGCCGCCGCAGTGCGTGACTACGTACGGTTACTCAACGGTGGACTCAACGTGGTCACCACCAATACGCCGGGAATGATGTTCCCCGACAGATGGATTCCCGAACTCGCAAGCCAGGTGCGCGAGGCCGCACTGGCAGGCGGGGTCACGATCTACACGTCGGGCATCGAACCCGGGTTCGCCGGTGACCAGTTTGCAATACTCCTGACAACACTCTCCAACAGGATCCGGTCCATCCGCGCCCAGGAGATCTTCGACTACTCGGCATACCCCAACCGGGACCTCATGGTCACCGCGATGGGTTTCGGCGAACCCCTGGACTTCACGCCCCTGCTCGAACTCGACGGCGCGCAGCAGTTCGCGTGGGGACCGCCGATCGGGCTAGTCGCGAAGGCGCTCGGCGTCGAGCTGGACGAAGTCACCGAATCGTATGAACGCGTGATCACCCCCCGCGACCTCCACGTCGCCTGCGGCACCATTCCCGCCGGGACGGTCGGCGCCGTCCGTGCTGTCACCAGCGGGGTCGTCAATGGGCACCCGGTGATCACCATCGAACACATCAACCGGATGGCGCCCGACCTGGGACCTGACTGGGCGACGGCGCCCAACGGCACCTACCGCCTCATCATCGAGGGTAAGCCGCACATGCAGTGTGATCTGCGGCTCGGGACCGAGGACACCGCGGAGTCGGCCAACGCCAATGCGATGGAGGCGACAGCCATGCGCGTCGTGAACGCCATTCCCTACGTCGTTGATGCGGCACCGGGCATCGCGACGTCGCTGGACCTCCCGATCACCGCACCACGCAACGCCATCGACACCGATTAGACCGTGAACATGGGCCCGCGCGGCGCGCCGCGGACCTCATTGCCTCCGTCGATGGCGAAGCTCTGCCCGGTCATCCAACTTGATTCCGGGCCGGCCAGGTAGCGCACGCCGGGGGCGATGTCATTGGATACACCGAGTCTGCCGAGTGGAACCCGTTCCAAGAAGCTGCTCGTCAACTCCTCCAGGTGAATGTAGCCCTGCGTTGTGGCTGCCTCGGTCAGGCCGGGACGCACCGCGTTGACACGGATACCACGCGGTCCCAGCTCCGAAGCGGCCACGCGAATGAGCATCTCGAGCGCGGCCTTGCCCGCCGAGTAGTGCCCGAGGCCCTCCATCGGAATCTTCGACGACGTGGATGAGATGAACACGATCGAACCGCCGTCTGTCATCAGCGGCGCCGCATAGCGCAAAGCAAGGAAATTGGACCGTAGATTACCCATGACGAAGTCGGTGAAGGTGGCCAGATCTTGCTCGATGAGTGGACCGGTACCCCCACTGGCGACCGTGCCGACGACGATATCGAGCCGATTGTGAACGTCGTACGCCGCCTGCGCCGCCGCTTTGACGGTGGCCTCGTCCTCCGGATCACCTTTGTGCAGCGCGATTTCAGCGCCAGGGACAGCCTCGAGGACGCCGTCTCGCGTCGCTTCCAGCCGCGCGGTGGACCTGCCAAGGAGAAACAGTGCCGCGCCGTCGGCCGCGAGGAGTTTCGCACTAGCCTGCGCAATTCCTGCCGATGCCCCCAAGATGAACGCGGTCTGGCCGTCAAGCACACCACCCATGGAAAGCGACGCTACCCCGACGCCAAGACTGATTCTCGCTTTTCAGAAATGCTGATTCTCTCCTGCGGTAGCGTACGAACGTGCCAGACATGACCGACAAGGTCGCACTCATCACAGGAGCAGCCCGTGGCCAGGGCCGCGCCCATGCCGAACGGCTCAGTGCCCACGGGGCCGACGTCATCCTGGTCGACATCGCCGGCCCGTTGCCGCCAAGCGTGCCCTACGACTCGGCTACGCCAGAGGACCTGGCGGAGACGGCAGAACTCGTCACCGCGCACGGTCGGCGTGCCATCACCACGATCGTGGACACTCGCGACCATGACGGGATGTGCGCCGCCGTGCAGCGTGGCGTCGACGAGCTGGGTCGCCTCGATGTGATCGTCGCGAACGCAGGAATATGTGTTCCGTCGACGTGGGATCGGGTGTCCGCTAGCGACTTCCAGGACACCATCGACATCAATCTCGTCGGCACATGGAATACGGTGATGGCAGGAGCCAAGCACATCATCGCCGGGGGGCGCGGCGGGTCCATCATTCTCATCGGCTCCGCAGCCGGCGTGACGATGGAACCGTTCATGATCGCTTACACCGCAAGCAAGCACGCGATCACAGGATTGGCTCGCGCCTTCGCCGCTGAACTCGGTAAGCACAACATCCGCGTCAACAGCCTTCATCCCGGTTCGGTCGCCACGCCGATGGGAAGTGGAGGGATGATCGAGGCGATGGCGGCCGCCGCGACGTCGAACCCTGTTCTGCGGCCTGGCTACAGCAAGCAGTTGCTGCCCGATGCAGTGACGATGCCGGAGGACATCGCCAACGCGGTGGCGTGGCTGGCATCCGACGAGGCGCGCTATGTCACGGGTGCCGCCATCCCAGTCGACGTAGGCGTGACCGGCAGCTAGCGCGAGCAGACGCAAAGTTGCCTCGATCTGCCGCGAAATGGGTGGGTTTGCGTCTGCTCGACGAAGAGATCAGCCTGCCGCTTCGCGCTCATCATGGATGCGGACCAATTCCCTGAATCCGACACTCGGATAACCAGGGACGGGTTGAATGCCCCAGTCGTCTCTCGCCGTCTGCTGTCCCGCGGCCTCGGGCGCACCACCGAAGGGCGGACCACCCAGCGGGTAGGGCTGCTGACAGTCCAGCGAATCGTCGGAATACCGGACCTTCATCAACTCACTGCAGATCTCGGTGAGCGACAGGCTCGGCCACCCGTACCACAAGGCCAGCGCAGGGACCGTCATCGCGCCTTCGATTACCAGGCCGAACAGGCAGACGTAGAGTCCACGCTTCAGCCACTTGTGCATGCGGGCGAACGGTGCGGTGGTGCCGAGGGGAAGTCGGGCTTCTGAGTCGTCCTGTGCGGCAGTGGTATCACTCACGATGTCGGCTTTCTATGGCTGGCGAATACGGTCTGTCAGTCAGAGAAGATTTCTCTGTTCACCGTGTGCAGGTACGGGATCGCGAGGAATGGGGTGATGTAGAAGATGTTGTAAAGCCACCAACCGATCACCGGGAACGCGACTCCGGCGTAACGTACGTCGGCGTACATCGTCATGTTGAGGATGTAGCCCAGCCAGGTGATGAGTCCGAACCAGCAGGTGACGATCATCCACTGCTGTCCCCACCGCTTCATCTGCAGGAAGCCGATCGCTGCGGCGATACGCATCGGGAAGACCACCACGATGCAGATGATGATCCACGCCTTCTCGCCTGGCGCGCCCGCTCCGCCGATCCAGAGTTCGTTGTAGTGCCAGAAGTAGCCACCGTCCATGAGGTTGCCCCATGCCGTGAAGATCGTCCGCGTGATCAACGCATGGTTGGCGAACACATCGAGTCCCCAACCGATGCTGTTGATCGCGGCGTCGATGATGATCACGTAGCCGATCAGCGTCACCATCATCGGCCGCACGGACAAGCCCGAGCGTTCGGCCCGCCGGAAGAGCACGACGCCACGGCAGAATATGGGCAATCCGATCGGCCCGAGCACCAGCGTTCCCATCAGGATTGAGCCGACGATGAGCCACCGATCTGCCCGACGTTGGGCCAGGCGGCTTTCGTCATAGTGCTCGTCGTAGGTGGTCGTTGATGTCCGCGTCACGATGCGCCCTACCAGTCCTTGACCATCAACATCTGCAGCTGAATCAGGAACATGGCGATCATGGCCCCGTACACGACGATCTGGAACACGATGAGTGCGCGGCGTCGTCGCCTGTCTTGCTCATTCACGACGGCTCAGAAGGTTCCGATATTGGCGAGCAGCCAGTACCAGAACACGATGATGCCGATCATCGCTCCCCACGCAAACGCGAGGCGCACAAGTTCCTGAAACATCGTCAATCCCCTCATGCCGGCCGCCGTGGAAACCGGCCCACCACCTAAGCTTTCAGAGCCGCGGAGCACCTCAGGCGCTACACGCCATCAGTGAGAACGTGCATTTCCGTTTCTGGAATATTGTTGATCTCATCCTGTTTGTCAAGTTCGGTCAATTCAAGGTGGCGGATTGACGGAATCGGTGAAACCTGTCGAAGGTCAGCGCAGGCTCACGCTCGGTCACTCCGATATTCGAAAAGCCTTGTTGCCCTGCTCTTCCCGCGTGGGCTCAGACCGTCGACGGTCTCCTACCTGAAGAAGGGCCCCGGCTTGCCTGCTTCTTCGAGATGACCGTAGGGGTCGTATACCTTCACGTTCGGATACGGGTTCTGGTCGTAGGCGGGGCGCGACAGGCCGGCTTCACGCAGGCCGGCCAACACCGCAAGTGGCGTCGCGAACGACACCAGACCCACGGCGACCGATATGAGCAGCTGGCGGGTCAGCGTCACCTTCGGCCGGCCGGCCCGCGCGGGAAGCCACCGGGCAATCCGGTTGATGAGCACCAGATCACCGTTCTCGTCTCGGACGCACATCACGGCGACCATCCCGAAGATGATGGAGTCGTAGACCGCCATGATCACCGGAAAATGGATGTGACCGATCTGCAGAACCGGACCGACGGCCTCGGTGTAGAAAAATATGCCCGCCCGCATCCACGCGAACTGGATGAGGCCGTTGATCGGGATCGCGACGATGGTCGCACCGATGAAGACCGCGACCAGCCGGTGACGGACGAACCAACTCGAGCGCCGCAAAAGTGGGTCGACGAGGCGGTCGTGCAATTGCAGAAAGCCCAGCCCGTTGAGAAGGTAATAGGCGGCATATCCCCCGAGGAACGCCAGCGCAGGCTCGAGGTTCGGCGAAATGTTGACGTATGGCCACGAGAGGGGGAAGTGCAGCATGCGCGGATCGAAGATCGCGAAAGTCGCCCAGTTAGCGAGCGGGTCCAGCGCGCCCGTGATGAGCCCGGCGAAAGCGATGATGACCGCCCAGTGGATTTTGCGCTGACGCCAGGACAGCCAGCTCAGTGCTGCGATCAGCCCGATTGCCATGGGTATCGAGCTGATGGCGACCGCGATAGGCCAGTTGTCGAAGCCGAGGAACGGCGGATATGGCGCTGGCCCCGGGTTGGGGTTGGTCCGCTCGGGGTCGCCGTGCAGACCGGACTGGATGGTCGCGACCGTCACCACAGCGAAGGCAAGGTAAGCGACGCCGAACAGTCCCCACCCGATCCGCGCCGGCCACGGTGAGTGGGTGTCCTTCACCAGGGGCCCTGGATCTGCGCTGGAGTCGGACGGATCAACCTTCACCCTGTATGTCACTACCTGAGAATAGGCGTTGCCGGTGTCGGCACAGGGACTTTTCCTTACTCAGCGGCCCGCAAGCTGTTGCCCTTGATGACCGGCATGTTGGTCCACGTCCCCCGGTCGTCGCGATACCAGCCCGCAGCCGCCAGGGCGCCGCCGTCGGCATGCACAACGGTTCCCGAGACCCACGCGGCCAGCGGGCTGGCCAGGAACAGCACGCAGCCCGCAATGTCTTCTGGAGTGCCGAAGCGGCCCAGCGGAATCCATCGGGGAATGTGATGGCGTTGTGACGGGTGGATCATGCGGTCCAGCGGAACCTGGGCGCTGTCGGTGGTTTCCGGCGCCACCGCGTTGACGCGTATCCCTTCCGGGCCCAGCTCGAGCGCGAGACTCATGGTGAACCCCGTGACCGCCGCCTTGAACGCGCCGTACACCGCGAACTGCGGTATGCCGCGGAAACCCTCGATCGACGAGATGTTCGTGATGCTCGCTCCGCCACCGGCGACCCGAAGCAGCGGCAGCATGGCCCGCGTGACAGAGAAGATGTGTTTGAGGTTCACCCGGTAGATGTCGTCGATCTGGTCGTCGGTCAATTGCTCGAACGGAGTCGGACGCGTCACAAAATGCCCGACGTTGTTCACGAGTACGTCGAGTCGGCCGAACCGTTCATCGATCGTCGTCGCCAGCGACCACACATCGACGGCATCGGTCGCATCGCCGTGTATCACCTGAACGTTGGCGCCAGCCGTCCGCAGCTCCTCGGCGCGACCCTCGTCGATCTCGAGCGCGACAACCGTGGCGCCCTGTTCTGCGAACATCGACACGGTCGCTCGCCCGATTCCCGCGCCGCCACCGGTGACCAGAACAACCTTGTCGGTGAAGTCGATCATGTCCACCTCCACTAGAGAACCAATATTCTCACATGCGAGAATCGTCGGTCATGGGCGACACCGCACTGCGCAGCTTCGTCTTTGCGGTTGAGTTCGCGGTCGGCGATCCCGCACGCGTGTGGCCGGTTCTGACGCAACACGAAGGGAGCCTGCGAGAGCTCGGCGCGCACTACGCTTTCATTTACGAATCGATCGTCGAGCCGGCACGGGTGCTCGTCGTCATCGGCGTCCGCACCGAGCAGCCGCTGCTGAATCTGCTTCGGTCACCGCAACTCTTCGAGTGGTTCGATGCCGTTGGTCTCGATGACCTTCCAGCGGTATTCGCGGGCGAGACCGTGGAACGCTTCGACATCGGTGAGCCGCCGGCACCGGGCACCGAGATCGTGGTCGCCGCCGTCACCCCGGTCGACGACGTCGAAAGTTTCATGGCCCGGGTGCGCGCGTCGCTACGCCATTTCGCCCGCGCCGGCATCCGCAGGACCCTGGTCTACCGAGCCTTCGACACCGCGCACGAGGTGATGTTCCTGCAACAGCTGGCGAGCGCGGAGAAGGCACTCGTTTGGTTGGACCGCTCAGAGGTTGCGGCGTCCTGGCTCACCGCCGCCGGCGTGGGCGCATATCCGCCGGTCTTCGTAGGACGGTTCGTCAATGCGATGCGCCTGGCCGACGCCAGCGAGACGGACCTGCACTGATGTACGTCTGCTTGTGTCAGGGTGTCACGAACGACACGGTTTCTGCCGCCATCGTCGCGGGAGCAAGGACCACCAAACAGGTGGCCGCGGCGTGCGGGGCAGGATCAGAGTGCGGCAGGTGCTGCCGCACCATCAGGTCGATCATCGATTCCTTCTCGACAACAACGGAATCAGGCAGGGGAAGCAGGGTATGACAGATCCGCACTCCGACATCGCGGGAATACGGATGCTCATCGTCGGCGCATCGTCCGGGATCGGACAAGCCCTGGCGCTGGCCGCCCATGCTCGGGGGGTGAAAGTCGCCCTTGCGGCGCGGCGGGTGAACATCCTGACCACGCTGGCCGAACAGCTCGACGGCTCAGCACACGAGCTCGACGTGTCCGATCCGCAGGCCATCGAACGCGTCGTCGGCGAGGTCGCGGCGCGCCTCGGCGGTCTCGACGCGGTCGTGTTCACCAGCGCCTCTGCGCCATTCGCGTTGATCGAGGACACCGACGTCACCACCTGGATACACACCTATGCCGTCAACGCTGTGGGCGCCTCCCACCTGTTGCGCGCAGCCGTGCCACACCTGGCCGACAACGCAGTCGCGCTCATCGCATCGAGCCACGACGTCGGCCGGCCGCGCGCCGGCGTCGCCGCCTATCACGCGAGCAAGGCCGCTCTCGACGAGATCCTGAGGTCATGGCGTGCCGAGCATCCGGAACTGCCAGTAATTCGGGTGAGCGTCGGCCCGACAGAGGGTACCGAGATCCTGCGCGGTGCTGACCGCGATCTGCTGGCGGACCTGTACCGGACATGGGCGCACGAGGGTCAGATCCCAGCCGAGATGTCCGCGGTCGACGATGTCGCGAATGCCCTGCTGTCCTTCATTGCCGTCGCGCGGGCCAATCCGACCGTCGTGAGCGATATCGTGCACCTCGCGCCGCGGGCCCGTACAAAGAAGACCTGAGGAGGAAACACAATGGATCTGGGCTTCGCGGGTGCCACCGCTGTCGTCACCGGAGGCAGCAAGGGCATGGGTCTTGCGATCGCAGAAACCCTTGGTGCCGAGGGCGCCTCGGTGGCGATCATGGCGCGTGGACGAAAAGCGCTCGAAGCAGCGGCCGATCGCGTTCGAAGCGCGGGGGCTCCCGAGGTACTGCCGATCACCGTCGACATGGCGGATGCCGAATCGATCGTGGCGGGGTACGCGGCGGTGAGCGACGCCTGGGGCAGGCTCAACGTGCTTGTGCACACCGTCGGCCCCAGCGCGGGCGCGTTCGAAGAACTCGACGACGACGACTGGCACGCCGCGTTCGATCTGGGCACGATGTCCGCAGTCCGTTCTGTGCGTGCAGCGCTGCCCATGCTCCGCGCCGCCGAATGGGCCCGCATCGTCACACTTTCCGCGCACTCGATCCAGCGTCAAAGCGCACGCCTGGTGGCCTACACCGCATCGAAGGCCGCACTGTCGAGCTTCACCAAGAATCTGTCCAAAAGCCTTGGACCCGAGGGAATCCTTGTCAACTGCGTGTGCCCAGGGACGATAGTTACGGCCAGCTTCACCGAGGTCCTCAAGGACATTCTGGCTGAGGACGGCCTTGACTCCTCCGATCCTCACGACGTGATGAAGTGGGTAGAGCAGACTTACGGGCATCCCTGCGACATCGGCCGTGCCGGCCTGCCCGAGGAGATCGCCTCCGCAACGGCATATCTCGCGTCGCGACGTAACGGCTACGTCACCGGCGCCACCATGAACGTCGACGGGGGGTCGGACTTCATCTGAGAACGGCTCAGCCGTTCTTCGACATCTCCCCTGCCGCGGTATCCGCCCACTGGGCTTCGTGGCGGCCCATGGTCATCGCACCGTTCCAGCCGCCGTCGGTCCACAGGACCTCACCGCCGACATAGCTGAACCGCGGGCTGCCCAGACAGACCAGTGGCCAAGCCTGCTCCTCCGCAGTGGAGTAGCGACCGACCGGCCCGATCGCCTGATCCACCGTCTCCTTGCCCATCAGATCCTGGAACGCCGGCATCATCGCCGTGTCGGTGGGACCCGGGTTGATGCAGTTGATCCGGATGCCTCTGGGGCCTAGCTCTGGATACCACCAACCGACCCACGCATCGATGACGTATTTGGAGTACGCGTAGCCACTCCAGGACCACCTCTTCTCGTTGGCCGTGAGCCATTCGACCGCGGCATCGAAGCCGTCTGTCTCCAGAAGTCCCGTGATCACCTTGATGTGATCCTGCCAGCCGAGCGCCGCCGAGGACGAGATCACGCTGATCGACGATCCGTTGACCATCTTCGGCACCAGTTGCTCGGCCAGATGCCGTGCGCCGACGAAGTTCACCAGAATGGTGTCCCACTCGCTGAACGGCGGACCAGGAAGGCCTGCGCAGCTGAACAAGCCGTCGATCGGCCCGTCGATCGACGCGGCGACCGCTTCGATGTTCGCGCGATCGCGTAGGTCGATCGTCAATGCACGGTCCACCGCAACCGTGGTCGGCTTGATGTCGAGCGCGGTCACGGTGGCACCGAGATCGACGAGGATCTGTGCGGTCGCCTGGCCCATTCCTGATGCGGCGCCAGTGACAACGACCGACTTGCCTTCGTACCCCAGCACATCTTCCATTTCGAGAACCTCACTTAACGAATAGTGAGAACAAACATTATCACCATCGATACTGTGGAAGTCTGCGCCACTGTCGAAGGGAGCTGTCCGTTGACAAGCACGCGACCGATACGAGTCATCCAGTGGGCCACCGGCGGGGTGGGCACCGAGATGGTGAAGGCAATCCTCGACCACCGGCCCGACATCGAGCTGGTCGGTGCGCGCGTCTACTCCGATACAAAGAACGGGGTCGACATTGGCACGATCGTCGGCCGCGATCCGATCGGTGTCACCGCGACGACCGACACTGCGGACATCCTCGCGCTCGACGCCGATCTCGTTCTCTACGCGCCGTCGTTCACCGACCTCGACGACGTCTGCGCACTCCTCGCGAGCGGAAAGAATGTGGCGACGCCGTCGTTTCTGTTCCACCCACGGCGCATTCCCGAGGGGGATCGGCAACGCCTGCAGGAGGCGTGTGACAGGGGCAACGCCACCATCCACGGCAGCGGCCTCAACCCCGGTAACCTCTCCGGCGTGCTGCCCCTGGCACTCTCGGGGATGAGCCGCACCATCAATCAGATCACCTTGCAAGAGCGCGCCGACTGGACGCTGTGGGAGAGCACCGAGATCACCTTCGACGGAATGTGGTTCGGTCGTCCGCCGGAAGACGTCACACCGACGGCCAACGATTACCTCGGCTTTCTGACGAAGCTCTTCGTCGAGCAGACCTGGTTCATCTCCGACACCTTGAACGCGGGCATCGACGACGTTTCGGTGAGTCTCGAAGCGGTGTCTGCGACCAAGGACTTCGAGATGTTCGGTCATGTGGTCAAGGCGGGCACCACCGCCGGGCAGCGGTGGAACTTCCGTGGCCATCGCGACGGCGAGACGCTGATCGAATTCGAAACACTATGGACGGTCGGCGGCGAGTATCCCGAGCACTGGCCCAAACCGCTTGACGGTTGGACGTTGACCATCGAGGGCGATCCGTCGATGCGCACACATTTCTTCCCGCTGGCCAGCTTCTCGCGTGAGGCCTCGATCGAAGAGCACGTGAAGGCAGGCCTGATCACCGTCGCCATGCAAGTCGTCAACGCGATACCGGCCGTGTGCGATGCGCCGGCGGGCTTCGCGACCATGGCCGATTTGCCCTTGATCCGCAGCTACACCGGTTTCGGTAACTGACGCGGCCGCCGACGACCGACCCGTGCCGCGGCATGATCGCGGTGGATCTGGGTGAGGAAGCGGCCAATCGCGGCGATTACGGGCGCAGTGTGGGTCGCGTCAATCAAGTCGAAACCGTGGCCGAGGCCTGGAAGCTCGATGTAACCGACTTTTGCACGCGATACCGCTCGCAGTCGCGCGACGAAAGAACGTGCCTCCGCCACGGGAATGAGCGCGTCCGCGCTGCCATGGACCACCAGGAACGGCGGTGCCAATGCATGAGTCTGGTCGATCGGAGAGGCCGCGAGAAAGACCTCGGGGTGTCGGGCCTGCGACCGCTTGACCACGATCCGCTCGAGGAACCGCATGAAGTGATCGCGTTCCCTGGTGGACCTGTCCTGCCAGTCGTAGAGGCCATAGATGCTGACCACGGCGTCGACGGAAGTCTCGGCGTCGGAAGCCAATCCCACCAGGCTCGCCAAGTGACCACCGGCCGAAGTCCCTGCTACCGCAAGGAAGTCGGGATCACCGCCGAACTGGTCGGCATTCGCCCTTGCCCATGCGACAGCTGCAGTCACATCTTGCATCTGGCGCGGCCAACGGTGGTGTGGACTCGTCCGGTACTCGACGGATAAACACACCCACCCACGCCGCGCCATATGAGCCATCAACGCATGGCCCTGCAACTCGCGACGTCCGAAAACCCAAGCGCCACCGGGAATGAAGATCAAGACGGGGGCGGGCTCTCGCGGTAAATCATCGAGTCGCCATACGTCGAGCAGCTGGCGCGGGTGGTCGCCGTAGCAGACCGACGACCTGTGCACGTACCGTCGTTGCCCCCGCGCCTTCCAGAGAGGCGCGACATTCGGGTGCGATGGCCATGGTTGATCCAGATCCGCTGGATCAACGATGCCGTACAACGCTTCGCTCAAGACGCTCGGTGTCGACGCACGCTGCTCCCGACGCCGTTTCGCGGCGCGGGGACTCAGACGCGGCTGCGCGATCCCGGTCAAAATGCCCGGCAGGTAGTGTCGGCCGCCGACGCCGAGCGCCGCGAATCCACCGATCAGTTCGAGATGCCTTCCGATGACGGGCACGGATGCCGTGGCGGCGCTGAGCGCCACGAGGTAGTCGCCCGGCTTGGCCCTTCTCGGCCGACGCCCGCGGGAGTCTCCGGTCTGGCTAGTCATGCGCGGTTGGTCCAGTGCGCCACGAAAGGCGCAATCGTCGAGAGGTCGTAGAGCCCTGGCTGCGCAGCGATCACCGACGGTATCGCGTTGATCGCATGCATCGCGGTGGCCAGGCAGCCCTGCTCTGCGTGATCCTCGTCGTGCGAACCGATCACGAGGTGCAGCCGCATGTTGGGCTCCCCCTCGAACGTGACCTCGTATCCGATCTCGGTCGGCCAGTCCGGAGCCAGATCGTCTGCCATGCGGGTGAGATGTTCGACGGCCAGGGTCGTCTCACCGCAGTCCACCGTGACGCCGAATCGCATCGCGCCGACGGTCCCCGCGGGAATCTCACCTGCAGCGACCGTCAACGCCCGCGGCGTCGTCGCAACCTCGCGGAAGCCCTCGACGGACCGGATCTGCAGTCCCAGCGACTGCGCGAGCACCGTAGCGCTGCCGATCCACGCGCTGGCCGCATACTCGGTGTTCGTGAGCAGCGGTGTGGTGTCGTCGGGCGCGTGCCCGAAGCCCATCGCGTTGAAAATCAGATCGTGGCTGGCGTACGTCGAGTAGTTGAGCACTTCGCGCACACCGATGTGCCGGGTCCGCTGCGTGAGGCGGGATAGCAAGGGGCCGAGTGATTCTCCGAAGAAGCCGGGATACAGTCCCAGACCCAGGAATGAAGAACCTCCTGCACGACAAGCGTTCTCGATCCCGTCGGCGAGCGACTCGTGCAACGACCGCGGATGAATGAAGCGGCTGCCGGTCGCCACCACGTTCTTGCCCGATGCCAACAGGTCGAAGACGTCGGCGAAGCAGCCTTCGGTGTCGGTCTCAACCTTGCCCATGTAGAGGACGATGTCGGCATCGGCTGCGATGATGGCGTCTCGGTCATCGGACGTGAGGACCCCGGCCTCATCGAGACCGCACAGCGTGCCGGCGTCGACCCCTGCCTTGGCGGGGTCGTAGACACGCACCGCGACGAGATCGAGGTCCGGCCTGCCGATCACGTGGCGCAGCGACATCATCCCGGTGATACCCGTCGCCCACTGGATCACCCGCGTCATGGGCAATCCCCCTTCAGTCCCACACCACGTCGAGGCGCGGCGGGGAGCGGAACATCGTCCCGGTGATGTACGGCGGCGGTGCGTCAGGGTCGAGACGCAATCCAGGCAGTTCGTCCAACAGCGCGTTGAAGATCTTCGAGGTTTCCAGCCGTGCCAGGTGCATCCCCAGGCACACGTGAGCACCGTGGGCAAAACCGATGTGCGGCTTACGTTCCCGGAAGATGTCGAACCTCTCCGGATCGTCCCAGCGGGTCTCGTCGTGGTTGGCACTGCCCAGGCTGAGCATCATCGTCGCACCCCTGGGGATCTGCACTCCGCCCACCTCGGTGTCACAGGTGACCTCACGCATGAAATTCAGCAGCGGAGTCTCCCATCGGATACCTTCCTCGATCGCCTGCGGTAACAGGCTGCGGTCCGCGCGTACCGCGTCGAGCTGGTCAGGGTGGGTCAGCAGCCCCATGGCCAAACTGGCCGTCGAACGCGACGTCGTCTCTGCACCCGCGGGTAACAGGTTGCGCATGAAGCCGTAGATCTGCTCGTCCGTCATCTTCACCCCGTTGACTTCGGAGGCGGCCAGGATCGACACCATGTCGTCCTGGGGTTCCCTGCGTCGATCGGCGAGGATCCCGACGAAGTACTCCTTCATCTCCGCCGACGCACGCATCGCGCAGTCCATGTCCCCACGAAAGCCCAGCAAGTCGATGGCAAGCCGATGGAACTGAAGCACGTCGGAGTCCGGAAGCCCCAGCAGAGCGGCGATCACCCGCACCGGAATCGGCATGAACACCGCATCGACGAGGTCGGCGCGCTTGGCGTCCTTGAACTTTGCGATGGTCCGGTCCACCAACGGTCCGACGAGTTCTGCGTCCCATCGCTTCATAGAAGACCGGGCGAACGCGAACTCGTGCAACTTGCGATAGATCGCGTGTTCGGGTTCCTGCATCTCCAGGATTGTCGGCCCCTGGAGCGGCCGCACGATGTCCTCATAACAGCGAGTACTGAACGTGATGTTGTCGGTGAAGATCGCCTTGACGGTGTCGAAGGTGTACGCCGTGAACGTCTGCGGGCCATCACCCGGGTTGCCGACCATTCCCATCTCGGGCCAGCCGGCGTGCACCGGGCTTTGCGCGCGTAGCTCCTTGAGCATCGGATAAGGCGACGCGTCGCCGTCGGCGCCCATGCCCTCATTGAATTTGTTCTGCGCGTCGCGGATGCTTTGTTCGAGTTCTTCCTGGCTTGTCCTGGTCGCCGGCTCGGCCATGCGCGGCTCCTCCCAGATATATCCGCCCAGACAACATACAACCTGATGGTTGAAACCTGCATCATGTAGGTTGATCAAACATGCAACCGTGGCAATCGCGAAACTGCAACCAGGAGCGTTCCATTGGCAACTCGAGTGGCTCAGTGGGCGACAGGCGCCGTCGGACGCGCCGCGCTGGCCGAACTGATTGAGAATCCTGATTATCAGCTGGTGGGAGTCCTGGTGTATGACCCATCCAAGGCCGGGCAGGATGCCGGGGCCTTGTGCGGTCTGCCGCCTACCACCGGCGTGCTGGCCACCTCGGACAAGGAGGACATCTTCGCGCTGCGACCCGACGTGGTCATCCACGCGGCGAGTAAGGCGCACGCCGTCGAGACCAACGCCGAGGACATCTGCCGGCTTCTTCGGGCAGGCATCAGCGTCATCACCACCACCTCGTACAACCACCTGCGCACCTACGGCGCCGAAACCGAGACCGCCTTCGTCGAAGCGTGCCGCGCAGGCGGCTCACGCTTCCATGCGGCGGGCGAGAATCCCGGCTTCATGTTCGAACGCCTGGTGGCAACGGTGACGGCGCTGAGCAAGACGATCGACCGCATCGACCTTCACGAGGCCACCGATGTGTCGGCGGTCGACAGCAGGCCTATGCTCGTCGACCTCATGGGAATGGGCCGCCCACCCGAAGACGTCTCCGCCGACTCCCCGATCATCAAAAAGCTCGACCTCGCCTACCGGCAGGCGCTCAATGCCACTGCGGATGTTCTGGGTATCACGCTGTCACACGTCGACGTGTCCGTGGACGCCACGACGCTTCCCCGCGACATCGAGGTGCGGGCGGGCACGATCGAGGCGGGAACGGTGGTCGGACAACGGTTCTCATGGGTCGGCCACTGGTCGGGTCGGCCACTGCTCGCGATCCACGAGGAATGGGTGCTGACGCGTGACCTCCCGCAGTGGGGGCTGAAACCCCTGGCGCCGGGCCAGAAAGCGCCGCTGATCCGCGCCGTCATCAAAGGCGAGCCGAGTTTCGAACTACAGCTCGACGTCGGGTTCGACGACAAGCCGGCAGATGGCACGCATGCCCAGCCCGGCCATCTCATGATCGCGATGGGCGCGTTGCGAGCGATTCCCGACGTACTCGCGTCACCGCCGGGTGTCGTGACGGCGCCGGTGTTCGGTGCGATCCAGCTAGGCGGAACCAAAAACGGGTAGGCCCACCGCGCGTGCGATGTGGTCGCTGGGTGCCGAGTGGAACACGTGTGCGCTGCCGTCCGGCAGGATCCGTCGTGCGATCAGGTAGTCAGACCCGAGCCAACCCTGCCGGATGAAGCGGCCGAAGCGCAGGAAGGTGCCGGGTGCGCCACTGGCCGACGGCACGAGCTTCACCTGTTCGATACCGCCTTTGACCCCTTCGCCGGTAAACGGTCGCGCCGCCGCCAGCCCGCGCACAATGACCGTCCCCACGTCGTAGCAGAGACCCGGCATCGACTGCCCCGGTCGACGGCCGTAACGGGCTTCAAATCGATCGAGGAACGCCTGCCCGACCTCGTTGCGCTCGTCGTAGCTGTCGAGTCCGATCCACCCGCGCAGATGGTGCATCCACTCCGCGTTGATGTGCGCCATCTCGAACGCGGTGGTCGTGTAGCGAGGCGGATCCCAGTCGGCCGCCAGAAGCGCATCCGAGAATCCCCACAGTCCATGGCCGAACCCGACGTGCACGAGAGCGTCCGGCTCCGCGGCGCGCAACTCTTTGACCGCCTCGGCCTTATCGGCCTCGACCTGCGGGATCGCGACCGTGGTGACGACCTTCAAACCCGCTGCCGAGTATGCCTTTTCAGCGAAGGCGAGGTACTCCTTGCCGATGAGCGACGCTTCGTACGCGATCGCGATTCGGGATCGGCCGTCGCCGAGCATCACTGCGGCGAGCATCACGGGCTCCTCGGGCATCGACCCGTTGTTCAGGGCGAATGTCCATTCGCTCAAGGCGCCCTCCGAGCCCGACAGGATGATGTTGGGGACCTTGGCAACGCGGTTGGCGTGGGCGGCAAGCGGAACGGCGTTGTCGGAGACATACGGCCCGAAGATGGCGAGGCAGCCCTCGGCGACCAGCTCGTCGTAGCCGTCCTCAACGGCCTGGTAGGTGCCGTTGGGTAGACCGATCACGTTGCGTTCGATCAGCTCGATCGGCCGATCGACGAGACCGGCGGCGACGGCCTCGTCGAAGACGAGCCGCAGGCTGTCGAGGGTGTCGTTGTCGATTCCGGCCCTGGTCGGATAGTCGTTGAGCAGGCCGACTTTCAGCGGTGCCACCGATCCGTATGCCCGAGCCTCTTGGTCACCCATACCGGCAACATACAACATGCAGGTTGTCGAATGGGAGCCGGAAATCAGCGTTTACGAATTCGCATATGCCGATTGCCAGCCGTTGGTAGCCTCGCGGCCATGGCTGCCGACACGACCACCACCGCCACGAGGTACCGCGTCATCCAGTGGGGTATGGGCAATGTGGGCACGCTCGCACTGCGCCATATGGCTAATAATCCGACCTTCGAGATCGTCGGCGTGCTCTGCAATCGACCGGAGAAGGTCGGCAAGGACGCGGGTGAACTGGTCGGTGTCGGGCCCATCGGCGTGCTCGCGACAACGGACAAGGACGCGCTCGAGGCGCTCGACGCCGATTGCGTCTTCTACGCACCGCTGTGGTCGGACGTCGACGAGGTCTGCCGGCTGCTGCGCGGCGGCAAAAGCGTCGTCGCATCCGGCGGCGCCTGGTGGCACAGAACCGAAACCAACGGCGCGGACATCGACAAGATCGAGGCCGCGTGCCAAGAAGGTCATACCTCGTTCCACGGCGGCGGCATCCATCCCGGCTACGCCGCGGACCTGCTGGTGCTCACGCTGGCCCGCATCGTCGGCAAGACCGACCACATCCACATCTACGAAGCGGTGAATTTCAGCAAGGACACCTTGAAATACCTCGACGAGATGGGATTCGGTAAGACACCAGACGAGTTCGCCAAGGGCAATCTGTTCGCGGATGCATGGTCGCTGTTCGCGCAGTCGCTGACCATGGTCGTCGAAGGTCTCGGCAAGACCGTCGAGAAGTTCACGACGGACGTCGAACTCGGCCTCGCCATCCGTGACATCCCGTACGAGGGCTCGGCCGACATGGACATGCCCGGCCTGAAGGGTGTGATCAGGACGGGGACCGTCGCGTCCCAGCATCACCTCTGGACGGCTTGGGTAGACGGCAGGCCGTTCATCACCCTGCACGAGCTGTACGCGTTCACCGACCACGACGCGATCGAGCCCAAGCCTGACTGGGAGCCCTATTACCACTACCGGATAGTGGTCGAGGGTGACCCCGGCACCGAATTGATCCTGCGCGGCAACCAGCATGCTCGCGACACCGCCAAGCCGGGGGCCGTCGGGTACGCGTGGACGGCAATGGAGCCGGTGAACGCGATTCCCTCCATCTGCGACGCGCCGCCCGGGTTCAAGTCCCACAATGAACTCGGCCTCATGCCGGTGATCGGGATCGTGCGCTGACGACCTGCAACATTCATCCTGAATGTTGCTACGATGCCGGAATGGCCAAGCGTGGTGGCACCGATATCGAGCGCCGTGCTCGCGGAGACCAAACCCGGCGCGATCTCGTCGACGCCGGCCGTGCGCTGTTCGTCGAGAAGGGATACTTCGACACGAGCATCGGCGACCTTGTCACCCGGTCGGGGGTTGGCACCCGAGGCGCGTTCTACCACCACTTCAAGGACAAGGCAGAACTGTTCCGCGCGGTGTTCGAGGAGGTCGAGCGCGATCTGACACTGCGCTCGCTGGCTTCACCCCCGCAGGGCGCCGACGCATGGGAAGTCCTATCAAGCGGAATGCGCGGATTCCTCGAGTCCGCGCTGGAACCCGAGGTGCAGCGCGTGATGCTGATCGACGGTCCCGTGGTGCTGGGCTGGCAGACGCTGCGCGCCATCGAGGAAGGCAACAGCATCGCCCTGATCAACGAGATGGTGGCCAAGGCCATCGCCGAGGGCATCATCGACGACCACCCCGTCGGCGAACTGACCCACCTCCTGGTGGCGGCCGTCGAGGAGGCCGCCCTCCTCGTCGCGCACGCCGACAAGCCCACCAAGGCGCGGGAGAGGGCCGCCAGGGTCCTCGACCGTTTACTGCTCAGCTTCGCGGTAGAGCCGCGAAAAGTCCTGCGACGATAGTGTTCTGCGTCAGCCACCGCGCACGCGGACGGGTGTGTAAATCTAGGTTTCCACTAACTGAATATGATGCTTCTACCTGACTGATAATCTTGCTCTCGCCCTCGCTCAAGGAGATCCGATGTCTGACGCACCACCGCTGAGAGTTGCCGTCGTCGGTGCATCTGCGGGGTTGGGCCGGTGCATCGGCATCGGCCTCGCCGGCAAGGGCGTACGCGTCGCCTTCCTGGCCCGCCGACGTGACCGGCTGGAGAACGCAGCGAAAGAAGCGGGCGACGGCGCGCTCGCTGTGGCATGCGACGTCACCGACGCTGCCGCCTGCCGGAATGCGATCGCCGAGGTCGTCGAGACCTTCGGAGGCCTCGACGCGCTGGTGTACACGACCGGCGTCGGCCTGCTCTCACCGCTGGCGAATGTCAACGAGGAGCAGTGGGCGAACTTGTTCGCCACCAACGTGACCGGCGCATCCCTCATCACCTCCGCCGCCGCACCTCACCTGGCAGCTGCCGCGGGGTCGGCGGTGTACCTGTCCTCATTGAGCGCCTCCTACTCGTCGCCATGGCCGTTGCTCGGCGCCTACGCCGTGTCAAAGGCAGCGCTGGACAAGCTCGTCGAGGCGTGGCGCGTCGAAAATCCCAACATCGGCTTCACCCGCCTTGCAGTCGGCGATTGCTTCGGCGGCGAAGGCGACTCGCAGACCGAGTTCAACAAGACCTGGAATCCCGAAGCACTGGAAAAGGCAATCCGGTTGTGGATGGATCGCGGCGAGATGCAAGGCGGCCTCGTCGAGGCCGACGATCTCGTCGGCGTCGTGCACTCCGTACTTCGTTGCGGCAACAGCAGCTTCATTCCTTATCTGACCCTGGCACCTCGGCCGTCCGGTGCCGTGGCCGAACTTCGACAATGGTGAAGGACATCTGAGAAGTGACACACGAATCCCGCATGCTCATCGACGGCAAGCTCGTCGAGTCCGAAACCGGTCGCCAGTTCGACAACATCAACCCGGCGACCGAGGAAGTGCTCGGCGGCGCGGCTGACGGCACCCGAGCCGACATGGAGCGCGCGGTGGCCGCCGCACGGCATGCCTTCGACAACACCGACTGGTCTCGGGACGGCGAGGCCAGGGCCGCCGGTCTGCGCCAGCTGCAGGCGGCCCTCGAGGCCGAGAAGGAGGAGCTTCGCGGGGAGCTGATCGCCGAGGTCGGCTGCCCGCTGCTGAGCACGTTCGGTCCGCAGCTCGACGTGCCGCTCAAGGAAGCACTGGGCTGGCCCGCGGAGATGATCAGCCAGTTCCCTTGGAAGCGTTCGCTTCCCGACAAGGACGCGTTCGGTATGGGTATGCCCGCCGCCCGTGAGGTGTGGAAAGAACCCATCGGAGTAGTCGGCGTCATCGCACCATGGAACTTCCCCTTCGAGATCATCCTGAACAAGATCGGGCCGATCCTGGCCATGGGCAACACGATGGTGCTCAAACCGGCACCGGACACCCCGTGGAACGCCACGCGGATCGGCCGGATCATCGCCGAGCAGACCGACATTCCGCCCGGCGTCATCAACATCGTGACGTCGTCGGATCACCTGGTCGGCGAGGTGCTGTCGACGTCACCGCTCGTCGACATGGTGGCGTTCACCGGATCGACGGCGACTGGGCGTCGTGTCATGGCGGCCGCGTCCGCCACGGTGAAGCAGACGTTCCTCGAGCTCGGCGGCAAGTCGGTCTACCTGGTGCTCGACGACGAGGGCGACATCAGCGCGTCCATCGGTGGGAGCGCGTTCATCTCGATGCACGCGGGACAGGGTTGCGCCATGCCCACCCGGCTGCTCGTACCGAACTCGCGGTACGACGAGGCCGTCGAGATCGTCAAGGTCGCGATGGAGAAGAACAAGTACGGCGACCCCACTGACCCTTCGGTGCTGCAGGGTCCGCAAGTCTCGAAACGCCAGCAGGACCGCGTCATGGGCTATATCGAGAAGGGTAAGGCCGAAGGCGCCCGGTTGGTAACGGGCGGCAACATTCCCAAACACCTGCCGAAGGGATTCTTCGTCGAGCCGACGGTATTCGCGGACGTCGACAACCGTATGACCATCGCCCAGGAGGAGATCTTCGGGCCCGTTTTGTCGGTCATCGGTTTCGATGGCGACGACGAAGCGGTGCGAATCGCCAACGACTCCATCTACGGGTTGTCCGGGGTCGTCTTCGCCAGCGATCTCGAACGGGCCAAGTCTGTCGCGAGCCGGATCAGGACCGGCACGCTCGGAATCAATGGCGGACTCTGGTACGGCGCCGACGCCCCGTTCGGCGGCTACAAGCAGTCGGGCATCGGCAGACAGTGCGGCATCGAGGGCCTCGAAATCTTCACCGAGACCAAGACTGTCGGCTGGCCGGCTTCCTGACCGCCGCCGAAGAAGGAGCACGCACATGAAATCCAAAGCAGCGGTACTCCGCGGGGTCGGCGTGGACTGGGAAGTCACCGAGGTGGAGCTCGACCCGCCCAAGGCCGGTGAGGTACTCGTCAAGATGGCCTACGCGGGCGTCTGCCATTCAGACGAGCACTTCTACACCGGCGACAGCGTGCCGAGTGCCGAGATGGAAGAGATGATGCGGGCCGCCGGCGTGAACGTGCCGGAATGGTTCCCTATGCTCGGTGGCCACGAAGGATCCGGCGTCGTCACCGACGTCGGTCCGGGGGTGAAGACGCTCAAGCCCGGTGACCACGTGGCGATCTCGTTCTTCCCCGCGTGCGGCAGCTGTCGATTCTGTGTGACGGGACAGACCTACCTGTGCGACGTCGGCGCCGACATCTACGACAAGGCCATGACCACCGACGGTACCCGGCGGCGACATCTCGGCGACGAGGACCTGATGGCGATGATGCAGGTCGGCACGTTCTCCGAGTACGTCGTCGCCTCCGAGCGCTCCTTGGTGAGGATCAACGACTGGATTCCGTTAGAGGCGGCTTCGCTCGTATCCTGCGGTGTGACAACGGGTTTCGGGTCGGGATCGGTGGCCGCAGGCACGCAGGTCGGTGATACCGTCGTGGTCATCGGTGTCGGCGGCATCGGGATGAATGCGGTGCAGGGCGCCAAGGCCGCGGGTGCGAAGCACATCGTCGCGGTCGATCCGAACGAGTTCAAACGTGAGATCGCCCCGATTTTCGGCGCGACCCATACGGCGGCAGACGCCGGGGCCGCAGTGGAATTGGTGAAGGAGATGACGTGGGGCGTCATGGCGGACCGGGTGGTGCTGACCCCCGGCGTGGTGCCGCCGGACATGGTGATGGTCGCGATGATGATGCTGCGCAAGGGCGGAACCTGTGTGCTGACGGGCATGGCGAAGATCACCGACATGATGGTCCCGCTCATCCTGCCCGACATGGTCTCGTCCTGTAAGACGCTGAAGGGCGTGCTGTATGGCGAGATGAATCCGCGCGAAGCGATGCCCAGGCTGCTGTCGATGTACGAAGCGGGCACCCTGAAACTCGACGAATTGGTCACCCAGAAGTACAAGCTCGACGACATCAACGAGGCGATGCGGGATCTGCGTGCCGGCAAGAACATCCGCGGCGTCATCGCCTTCGAGTGAGGCGGGTTCGGTCCGGCGTCACGGCTCAGAGGCTGACGCGCTGGCCCACCAGTAGGCGATGAACGGTTCCATACTGCGACTGACCAGTTCTATCCGCGGCCCGGAGGCCCCCTTCACGTATGCCCACAGCAGCGTGCCCGATCCATCCGGGTTGTAGGACTTCACCTCGAATGTCATACCGCTGGATTCCAGTGCCGCCAAATCGGATTCGACGTCGTCTGACCAGTACCCGATGTGATGCACACCGGAGTCCGACGGCGTCCACACGGTGTCAGGCACGGTCTGCAGGAGTTCGAGCCGAGGCTCGGCACCCGAGTAGACCATTTTCATCGGGATGGTGACCTCGCCGGCCGGGGTTACCGCGTCCTGGTCGACGGTGACGACATCGGTCCAGGTGTAGCCGGCGATCTGGGTGAGCCACTCCATCGTCGCGTCGAGATCGTCGACGACGATTCCGGTGTGATAGAGGTTTTCAGCCTTCATCGGTCTCCTTGAGGGTAGCGGTGTTGATCTCCTGCTCAAGCCATTGCACTTCGCTGTGGTTCTCGCGGCCGCTCGCCGCCAGAACCTGTTCGAGCGCATCGCGTTTGACACCGAGGGCATCTGGGTCCGTCGGCGCATGCGCAAGCACGATGTCGGTCAGGTGTAGCGCCTCGAGGGGACGCCCGGCCTTGGCGTGGGCGTCGGCCCGCTCGGTCAACGCGGCGGTTCCTCCGACCAGGTCGACGACATCCGACCAGACGGACGAGGCGGGGACGTCGTACAGCTCGGTCGTCGATTCGTAGCGAAACCAGCCGACATGTTCCTCCCAGATCGCGCGCACGATCCAGGCGACCTTGCCGTGCACCTGCGGCAGCGCCAACTCGGTCGGGAGCGTCACATCACGCATCAACGTCCACAGATCCGCGCCGGAGTTCATCCCGTCGATCGTGCGGTCGCGAAGGTACGCGGTGGCGTCGCGAACCTTCGTCATCGTGGCGCGGATCTCGTCCCCTCCGCGGAACACCTCGTGGCCGTTGATCAGTGTCTGCGGTTCGAGATCGATGACCCTGTCGACGGAATGCAGAAACGCCATCGCACTGCGGAGCTTGTCCCCGCGCAACGTATAGAGATTCGGCACGTGACCGAAGAACGGACCCATCAGGTTGCCGATGAACACCGTGCGTTCCTCAGGAAGCCACACCACGAGGGCGTCGGTGGTCTCCCCGCCTGGGGTGGAGTAGAGCCCGATTCGGCGACCGCCGAGCACGAGAGCGTGACTGTCGATGAACGACTCGGTGAGGACAGGTTCGGGCGGAAGGTTGGCGGCAGCGCTTTCGACGTCCATGAAGGCGCCCCAGAGCTTCATGATCCGCCCGACGTAGAACGGGTGCAGATTTCGCCAGTACTCGCGCACGTCGCGATGGTTGGCCTGGGCGATCGTCCGCGCACCGTCCTGCGCGAACTGGCTCCAACCGCCGACGTGGTCGGGGTGGCCCTGCGTGAAGGTGATCAGTTGTGGCGGGTCGCTGGCCACCTCCGAAAAGCGGGCCTTGATCGCAGGCGCCTCGAAGTCGGTGCCGGTGTTGATCAGTAGATTGCCGCCGGACGTCGTCACCAGATAGCTGTTGGCGATGTTTCTCGACATGAAGATGCCGTCCCCGATGTCGACGGCACTCTGATCACCCTCACCTTGTTTGACCAACTCGTCCAACGACGGCGTCATGTGCGCACCCTTCGAGTGTGGATTCCGAACAACCTAACATTTGTTCTCTATGACCGTATAGTCTCTGACGGCATGGCAACCGTGGACGAACTCGTCACCCGCGCCGCCGAACGCGCCGGCCTCGACGACTTCGGCGGCGACTCGTGGCGTGAAGGCCTGAGCCTGCTGGTCGGCACCTGCGAGTCCGCGCCCGGGGTCAATCCCGGTGGGCGTGACTTCGTGTACGGCCAGTTCGTCGACGCCTTGTGGAATCGGTTGCGCGTCGTCGACTACGTCAAAAACCACCCCGAGATCGGTGAGCAGCGCATCGAGCGGCCTGTCGTGGTGCTTGGTCTCCCCCGCACCGGTACCTCGCTGGCCAGTTATCTGCTCGATCAAGACCCGGCGCGACGGTCGCTGCTTACGTGGGAGGCCGCGGATTCGGTTCCGCCGTCCGCACCCGACACACTGCGGACGGATCCTCGGTGTCTGAAGAAGAAGGCCGAACTCGACGTCCTCGCCGAGGGACTGAAGGCGGCCGACATTCCGATGGTGCACTGGGATGAGGCCGACGGTCCGACAGAGTGCCTGTTCGTGCAGAACCAGGATTTCAAGGCCTATCTGTGGGAGGCGTTCATGCCCACTCCCGAGTACGCCGAGTGGCTGCTGAGCGCCGACATGTCCAGCGCGTACCAATACGAGCGGACGGTCCTGCAGATGCTGCAGTCGCGCGCACCGGGAACATGGTCGCTGAAGATGCCGTCGCATGCGGTGCACATCGAGACCCTGCTCGCGACCTACCCGGACGTGCGGATCGTGTGGGCCCACCGCGACCCGTACAAGTCGGCGGCATCGTTCCTGCGGCTGAACTATCTGTCGCGCGCGGTACTGGGAGCCGACGTCGACGTCGACACGATCGTGCCGAATGTGTTGCACCAGTTGAAGGAACACGTCGACCGTCCCCTGACGACGAGACGAAGGATCGGCGACGCACAGTTCTTTGATCTCCACTACGCCGATCTGATGCGCGATCCGGTGGCGGTGATGCGGTCGCTGTACGACTGGGCGGGTGACGACCTGACCACGTCGACCGAGGATGCGATGCTCGACTGGCTGGCCGAGCATCCGCAGGACCGCTTCGGTGTCGCACCGTATTCCCTGGACGGGTCGGGAGTGACCCGCGCGGATCTGGAGCCGATCTTCGCCGAGTACCTGAACGCGTTCGACATCGAGTTGGAGGGGGACGCACGATGAAAGCCGCCGTCACCACAGACGACCACGGGTTCGAGGTCACCGAACTCCCCGATCCCACTCCCGAACCCGGCCAATTGGTCATCCGGGTCAATGCCTGCGGCGTCTGCGGATCCGATATCAAGGCACAGCCCTACGCACCGGCAGGCATGGTGATGGGCCACGAACTGGGAGGCGAAGTCGTAGCCGTCGGATCGCAGGTCGAAGACTGGCGTGAAGGCACCAATATTGCTGTGCTGCCCGTGGTCTCGTGTGGCGCGTGCCGGTACTGCCAGGCCGGGACCGCGTCGCACTGCGCTGCGGCGAGCTTTATCGGCATGGGACCTGCGGGCGGGTTTGCCGAGTTCGTCGCCGTTCCCGCGCGACATTCGTTCGCGGTTCCCGCCGACTTGCCAGACCGCTACTCCGCACTGGTGGAGCCGTTTGCGGTCGGTCTGCACGGAGTGAATCGCGCCGAGATCACGACCGGCGACGACGTACTCATCGTCGGTGCGGGCGGCGTCGGCCTCACCACCCTGATCTGGGCCCTGCACCGCGGCAGCGCACGCGTCACCGTCGCCGACCCGGACCCTCAACGGCGGGACTACGCCGCCGCCGTCGGTGCCACGGACGTGCTGGCGTCGGTGTCGGAAGCGGAGCTCGGGGCCTATGACGCGGTCGTCGAGTGCGTGGGACGAGCAGAGCTACTGCAGGTCTGCCAGCCGGTCCTCCGTCCACAGGGACGCGTGATCATCTCGGGTGCATGCGCGGAAGCCACCCCCATCGAGCCCATCACCGCGCTGCTGAAGGAGCTCACAGTCCGCTACGCGGTGGCCTACTCGGTCGACGAGTTCCGGGAAGTCATCGCGGCGTTCGGCGACGGCAGCGTGGATCCGGGCAGCACCGTCGGACCCTCCTTCGAGCTCGCGCAGATCGGCGAAGCGTTCGATGCTGTTCGTGAGTCGCGGGTGCAGGGCCGGGTGTCGGTGATCCCGCACGGGTAACGCCGTCTACTTCTTCTTCGCTTCGACATGATCGGCCTCCACGCCGGCGATCACTGAATGAAGATAACGCTCAAGGCTTTTCGCGCTGTCGAGCTCGGCAAGCCCATACGCGAGCCGGAACAGGAACCCGCCGAGGAAGGTGACGACGGCGAATGCCTGCTCCTTGATCAGTTCGTCGTCGCGCGGCTTACCGACCGGCTGAACCTGCGCCACCGCAGCTTCGCTGATCGACTCGAATTGACCCATGAGCCCGGTGAACACGTCACCGAGCTCGGGGTCTCGCGATGCGATCATCATCAGCTCGAATCGCGCGCGCGCCCGGGACCGCTCGGGCTCGACGCCGGTGCGCATGGCCTGCTCGGCCAGCGTCGCCAGCAGCGAATCGACCTCGCCGTGTCCGGTCGCATCCATCGCCGCGGTGAAATCCGCGATGTCCAGCTCGATCACCCGGGCGATCGCCCCGCGCAGGAGTGCAGCCCTGGTCTGGTAATAGAACGACGTCGTGCCGTCTGGGAAGCCCGCCTGCCGGTCGACACGAAGATGGGTCACTCCCCGGGCGCCTTCGGCGGCCAGCAGGTGGATCGCCGCATCACACAGGTCGCGGCGTCGTTGTTCAACGTTGGGTTTTCGTCTCATTGAGGTGCACCAGCTTATCCGCCCCGGTCATCATGACCGCGCCATGTGCAATGCCGCACGGTGACTGAACAACAGCGACGCCCCGATGGGGTTGCCGCCGCCCGGGTAGGTCTCACCGGACACCGCGGCCATCGTGTTCCCCGCCGCATAAAGCCCAGGAATGGGCCGGTCTTCGGCGTCCAGCACGCGCGCATCGACGTCGGTGCGCAGCCCGCCCTTGGTGCCGAGGTCAGACGTGCCGAATGCCGCAGCCCGGAACGGCGGCGTGTCGATCGGCACCAGCGGCGACGCCCCGCCGGTGAATGCGCGGTCGAACGATTCCCGGCCGCGGCCGAAGTCCTCGTCGTCACCACGCTGCGCGAGTTCGTTGAAACGACGCACGGTTTCGACGAGATTTCCTTCCGGCACACCGATCTTGTCGGCCAGCTCCTCCAGGGTGTCGGCCTGCACCCACAGCCCGGCCGCCTCGTACTCACTCGTCGGCGAGAAGGAAACGTTGGTCGCCATCACCGGCGGATGTTCACCTGCGCGGCTGTCATAGACCATCCAGTACGGCGTGTCGACGGTGCCGTCGCGCATCGCGGCCAAGATCTCACGGCCCAGCCGGTCGTAGGCGGCAGATTCGTTCACGAACCGGCGGCCCGCCTTGTCGACGAAGATGCCGCCGGTGAAGCAGAGCGCGAATGCCGCGCGGCCGTCGGGATGGATGAGCCCGGGCGACCACCAGGCCTGATCCATCAAATCGGTGCTCGCGCCGGCCGCGATCGCGGCCTTGTGCGCCAGACCGGTGTTGCCTGGCGCGCCCATCGTGCCCGATGCCGCTCCGGGAACACCGTATTGAGCTCGCATCGCGGCGTTCTGCTCGAATCCGCCGGCCGCCAAGAGAACGCCGCGTCGCGCCCTGATCGTCCGCCGCTCGCCCTCGCATTCCACGACCCCGCCTACGACGCGGCCGTCCTCGACGACCAACTCGACGAGGCTAGTATTCAGATACGCGGCCACCTCCGGGTTGTCGGCCATGGCCCAAAGAAAACGACCGATTACCGCGCGCCCACCCGTGAGAAAGTCGGGCAGCGGGCCGCCAAGGCGTTCGTGGTCCAACGGTCCGCGGACCTGCCCCTGGAAACGTCCGAGGCGATCGTCGGGCACCCCCTTGCAGACGGTGTGCCGCATGCCGTCGTTGCGCGCCCCGGGGACCGAGCTGTAGTAGTCCGGCCACGGCAGGATCTTGAACGCGAAATGGTCGTCCTGCTCGAGGTATTCGATCAGTGCCGCGCCGCCGCGTACATACGTCTCCTGAAGTTCGGCCGGCGTCCGGTCGCCAACAACGGTGCGGTAGTAGCGCAGGGCTTCGTCGATGGTGTCGTCGCTTCCCGCCCGGACCAATACCGGATTGCACGGATACCACATCCCGCCGCCACCGGAGTAGGCGAACGTACCGCCGAACTGATCGGTGGCCTCGACGATGGCTACCGAAAGTCCCTCACGGGCAGCGGTATACGCACCCGCAAGAGCACCGGCGCTGCCGGCCACCAGAACGTCGACAGTTTCATCGGCAATGCTCACAGGTTCCTCGATCTGTTGACGAAGCGGCCCTCCCGTGGCGAGAAGAGCCATCCGCCACCGGCTTTGGTGCCGCCGTCGACGGGAATGTTGTGGCCGGTGACGAACGCCGACTGATCTGATGCCAGGAATAGCGCGACCCGGGCCTGGTCCTCCGGCCATCCGACCCGGCCCACCGGCGCCCACGACGCCCACAGCTCGCCGACGTCCTCATAGCCGGTCAAATAGTCGACCTGGGGCGTCTGAGAGAGGTCGGTTCCGATGCCGTTGACACGGATGCCGTGCCGCCCGAGATCCACGGCCAGACAGGTGGTGAAGTGCGCCGCCGCAGCTTTCATCGCCCCGTACACCGGGTCTTTGGGGTAGCCCCGCATGCCCTCCACCGAATGCACGGTGACGATGCTGCCGCGGTGGGCGTCGATCATCGACGGGACGAAAGCCCTTGTGACGGCGAAGACATGACGCAGGTTCATGTCGTACTGCTGTTGCCACGACTCCGGCGTCGAATGGTGAAACGGCACCAGCGGCCGGTAGTCCCCCACGTTGTTGACAAGGACGTCGACCCGACCATGTTCGGAGAGCACGGCCTCGGCGAGCTTGGCGACATCGTCGTCGTTGGTGACATCGACGACATGGCAGCGGATCGATCCGCCGGCGCTGGACACGTCGTCGTAGATGTAGTCCGCGCGTTCAGCATCGACCTCGGCGACTTCGACGAGGGCTCCGTGTTGGGCGAACAGTCGGGCGATGCCCGCGCCGATTCCGTCACCACCGCCGGTGACGACTACGACCCGCCCGTCGAGCAGCCGGTTCCAGTCGTCGATCCGCGGGACACCGTCCGGCGAGCCGGACAGACCTACACTGTCGTCACCGGTCATGGCGACGGACTCTAGCGGCTCTCTTCGATGTGGCGGGCGACATCGCGTACCGCAGTCCCGACCTCGCGGCGATCTATGACTGCTTCGGCGTTCTGCGACGCTTGTTCTCAGCGCGCAGAGCGTGGATGTCACCTTTCAGCGTGACGTTGCGGTCGCTGAGAACGTCGTTCTGGTCTTCCAGCGAGAGGATGCGGGCGATGCCTGCGAGATTGATTCCCGCGGCGACGAGTTCGCTCACGCGCTGCAGGCGAACCAGGTCGTCCGCGCTGTAGCGCCGGGTGCCCCCAGGGCTGCGGACCGGCGTCACAAGCCCGTGGCTTTCATACAGACGCAGCGACTGCTTGCTGACGCCGGACAGCTCGGCGGCCACGGAGATGCCGTACACCCCGCGGTCCGTCGCGGGCGGGCCGGGCTTGGTGGTCTCGTCCTCGGTCATCGGTAGCGCAAACCTTCAGTGGTGCCGATGGGAAATGTGTGACTTCTCCCAGCCAATATATGTGCTGTTTGTTGCGCAAGTCCAGCGCTAGTGCTATATAAAATCTATTGCTCGTGCCATAGATTATCTGGTCTACGTAAACAGGGAATCTACGGAACGGGAGTGACGTCATGCCTCACAGCGGGTACGGGCGAGATGACGTCCCGGTCGGCGCGGGGTCTCCCGAACTCGATGCCACGGGGATATACGCCGATGGCGCGATACACCGATACAACGCCGATCCGCGGGTTGGCAGTTTCCGCTTCTGGTTTGAAGGTCAGCGCTGGGAATGGTCTGACGAGATGTATCGGATCCACGGATATGCGCCTGGATCCGTCGAGCCGACATCCGCTCTGGTGTTGTCGCACCAGCACCCCGACGAACGAGATAGCGTGGAAGACCTTCTCGACCAGGCCCGGTATTCGGGCGGGTCGTTCTCCAGTCGGCACCGCCTCTGCGACACTGCCGGCCGGGAGCGAAACCTGATTGTGGTCGCGGAGCGGATGCTCGATGCGACCGATGCAGTAGTTGGCGCGAGCGGCCACTACATCGATCTCACCGATGTGCTGGAACAAGGCCATCGAGACAATCTCGACAAGACCCTGCCGAAGCTCTTTGAAGCACGTGCGGTGATCGAGCAGGCCAAGGGAGCGCTGAGGCTCGTCTACGGCATGAACGAAGAGCAAGCCTTCAAGCTTCTGCAGTGGCGATCGCAGGAGAACAACACGAAACTGCGCGCACTGGCCAACCGACTGGTTGCCGAGCTCGACTCCCTCACCGAGGTGACGTCAGCGCTTCGTACCGAATTCGATCACCTCATCATGACCGTCCACGAGCGCGTCAACCACCGTAGCTAGCGATGGACCTCATGTGCGATTCGCACGCCGAGTTGCCACTCGCGCCGAAAGGTAAAGCACCACACCCACAACCAAGAGGATGGCCGCGAAGAGCCAGACTTTGGCGGTCTGCTGGGTGAGCAGCAGTACGCAGGACGCCACGCCGAGAACGGGGACCGCGGTCCATACCCGGAAGTGAGAGTGCTCGACTGTGTCGCAGCGCAGGACCAGCACGGCGACGTTGGTCGAGATGAAGACGATCAACAGCAGCAGGACGACAGTCTCCGCGAGCGTCGACAGATCTCCGACCAGGGTGAGCAACATGGCCACCACCGTCGTCGCCACGATGGCCACCCAGGGCGTTCGTCGCTGCGGCAGCACGCGGCTCAGCGCGCCGGGAAGCAGCCCGTGCTCGGCCATGCCATAGGCAAGCCGGCTCGACATGATCATGGTCAGCAGCGCGCCGTTGGCGACGGCGACGAGCGCGATCGCACTGAACAACCAGTCCGGAATGCCAACGCCGGACGCCGCTACAACCGCCAGCAGGGGTCCGGACGATCCCGACAGTTCACTCGACGGCAGGGCGATGGCGCTCGCGATTCCGACCAGGGCGTAGAGGACACCCGCGGTGATGAGCGCGCCGAAAAGCGCTGCGGGATAGACCTTGCCCGGATTGCGGATCTCCTCGGCGACGTTGGCCGAGGTCTCGAACCCGACGAAGGAGTAATACGCGACGATCGCACCGGCCAAGATCGCGACGGCAGGCGTCGCGCTCTCGGGAAGCTGGACTGCGCGGTTGATGTCGCCGCGTCCGCCGCCAACCATTACCGACACCGCGACGACGACGACGAGCAGACCCGTCAGCTCGATGACCGTCATCACGACGTTGCTCTTGACCGATTCGCTGATTCCTCTGGCGTTCAGGCAGGCGACGAGAGCCAGAAACCCGATGGCGGCGGGGATCGCCGGAACGTCGACGAAGGTGGCGAGATAGTCGCCGGCGAATGCCAGCGCGAGTCCGGCGGCGCTGGTCACCCCCGCGGCGAGCATGCAGAAGCCGACCAGAAACGACACCATGGGCTGTCGGTATGCGCGCTCGGCGAAGACCGCGGCGCCACCGGCCTTGGGGTACTTGGTGACCAGTTCGGCGTAAGAGCCCGCCGTCAGCAGGGCAAGCAGCAGGGCAACGAGCAGCGGCGCCCACAACATCCCGCCGACGTCTTCGGACAACACACCCATCAACGCGTAAATGCCGGCCCCCAGCACGTCGCCGAGGATGAACATGAACAACAACGGTCCGGTGATCTTGCGTTTGAGTTTGTCCGCGGCGTCGGCGGCGTCTTCGCCGGTATCTGCTCTAGCTGTCGACGTCATGTACCCCTCCTGGCGCATCGGAAGCGACGCCCATGCGACTTACCCACCGATCGACCGGCGAAACGGCATAGCACTCCGCCCGCTGCTCACCGCACATGCGTTGACCCAGAAAGACCACTCCGAGCGTTTAGCGGCTCTCTTCGATCCGGCGGGCGGCATCGCATACCGCGGCCCCGATCTTGCGGATCTCGCTGGCGTTCAGCCCGCGGAACGGCGCCGCGGTGATCGACATCGACACCAGCCCGTCGGAGTCCTTGACCGGCACCGAAATGGTCGCCACCTGATGGTCGGAGCTACCGTCGAGTTCGGCGGGCAGATAATCGACCAGCGCCAGATCGGCGAATGCCCCGGCCAACCGGGCCGTGATCTCGTCGGGCTCGCCGTCGGCGGCCAGCGCACGCAGGGCCATATAGACACGGACATATTCACGACTGAGCCGTTCGATCACATAGCCACGCTCGCGCACCTGGGCGAGCACAGCGGTCAGCCGCCTGCGCAGTCTGGTCGACGGTTCACCTATCCCAGCGAGCCACGCCTTGATGGCCGGCTCCCCCGCCCACGCCACATAATCGCGCCCGAACGGCGCCACCAGCGGCATGCGCAAACCCGCCGTGACGCGCGGAGCGGTGAGCGAATCCCCCACCGAGTCGGTGACCACCAGCGACGCATTCTCGCGCCGGGCCAAGAAGACCTGCGCGCCAACGGTTTCGGACAGATTCTCCAGCAGGGGGCGGAATTCTCGGTCGTTCGTCGGTCGGGCCAGTGCGCCGATGGCCGGACCCCACGAGTAGCTCGCCGAGGATTCGTGCCGCACGACCCAGCGGTGGTGAGCGAGCGTGGCCAGGATGGCGTGGCCGGTGGCGCGGCTGATGCCGAGACTGCGGCAGATGTCCGCGAGCGAGAAGTTGCGCTCCGGGTGGGCGGCCAGCAGGTGCATCACCGCCACGACGCGTTCGGTAGGCGGGGAGGGCACTTGACGGCGTCCGCTTCCGGCGTCTACGTTCAGCGTCACAATATCGAACAGTATGTCGAATATTCGAATCACGCAATCACATCCGAGGACCGGCGATGGGCAGCACGGCTGAGCTCAGCTTCGACGACCTGACCGCACCGCAGCTGACCGATGTCCAGCGGCAGATTCTCGAACACACCGAAAGCCGCCATGTCGACCTGGACATCGATCGGATGGTCGCCGAGGCCGTCGCCGAGGCGGGGGCCGACGACTTCGCCGCGGACGACGGTTTCTGGGACCGGGTTGCCGCCTACGTCGGGGCGATCGACGACGACGGCGGCCTGACACAGTTGATCCGCGGAACGCTGCGTCAACGCATTGTGAGGCTGCTGCGCAACCGGCTGTCGTTGACCGAATTGCTCAAGCGCCACCCGGAGATCGAGTCGATTCCGATCGAGAAGCCGTTCATCGTGGTGGGGATGCCGCGCTCGGGAACGACGCATCTGGTCAACCTGCTGGCCGCCGATCCACGTCGCCGCGCGCTGCCCTACTGGGAAAGCCAAGAGCCGCTGCCGATCCCGGGCCAGGGTCCCGATGTCAACGGCGTCGACCCGCGGTACACCCGCGCGAAGAACGAGCACGAGGCGATGATGATCAGCGCTCCCGCCACCGCCGCCATGCATGACCGCTTCCCCGAGGCGATCGAAGAGGAAGTCGAGATTCTCGACCTGGACTTCGCCGGGTATGTCCTTGAATGGCACGCCCGCGTCCCCGACTGGCGAGACCTCTATCTCAGCCTCGACCAAACCCGGCACTACGGATACCTGAAAAAAGTCCTGCAGGCATTGACGTTCCTGCGCGGTCCCCGTACCTGGGTGCTGAAGTCGCCACAGCACTGCGAGCAACTCGGCCCGCTGATGTCGACGTTCCCCGATGCCACCGTCGCTTTCACCCATCGCGATCCCGTCGCGGTGATCCAGTCCGCCATCACGATGATGGCCTACTCCGACCGGCTCCGTCGCCGCAGCATCGAACCGCAGTGGCTGCTCGACTATTGGTCGGACCGGGTCGAGCGGCTGTTGCGCGGCTGCGTGCGGGACCGGGGGCTGGTGCCAGCCGAGCGCAGCGTCGATATCGGCTTTCACCACCTCAACGGCCACGAGATCGATCTGCTCGACGACCTGTACGCACGCGCGGGCGTCGAGCTCACCTCCAAGGTCCGCAGGGCGTTCCAGGCGTATCTGGACAGCAACCCGCGCGGCAAGCACGGGTCGGTGCGCTATGAGCTGCAAAGGCACTTCGGGGTGTCGCCCGACGAACTACGCTCGCAATTCGCCTTCTACTTCGAACGATTCGATGTGCGACCCGAAGGACACTAGTTGAGCGAAGAACCGATCTACCGCAGTCGTCCTGGCGCCGATGCTCTCGCCCCGGCAGCGGCCGAACACGCCGAGGAAGTGGTACCCGGCGTCTGGTGCTCGCCTGGACTGTCGAACACCTATCTGCTGACCACCACCGACGGCCGCGTCGTCGTCAACACCGGGATGGGATTCGAAAGCCAGGTCCACCGAGCGAATTTCGACGCCGTCGATTCGTCCCCCATCCGCTACATCATCGTCACGCAGGGCCACTACGACCACGTCGGCGGACTCGATACGATGCGCGACCCGCAGACGCAGGTGGTGGCGCAGGCCAACTGGCGTCACTGGCGCGACGACAACGAGCGTCTGCTGGCCTACCGCGCCAACAACAGCGCCTTCGCGTTCTCCGACAAGCTCGCCAAGGGCATCGCCGCGATCCAGCAGCGGTTCGGGAAGCGGCTCCCGGCCCAGGCCGCACACTCCGCCGACATAGACGTGGACGACTCGCTGGTACTGACCGTCGGCGGCCGCACCATCGAACTGCTGGCAACACCGGGCGGGGAGACCACCGACTCGATGGTCGTCTGGCTTCCTGAACAACGGGTATGTCTGTGCGGCAACACCTTCGGACCGGTCTTCGGACATATCCCGAATTTCGTCACGATGCGCGGCGACCGGTACCGCGACCCACTGACGGCCATCGCCTCGATCGAAAGGGTGCGCGAGCTTCGGCCGGAAGTCCTGATCACCGGACACTTCGAGCCGATCCGCGGCGCCGATCTCATCCACGCCGAGCTGACCCGCCTACGCGACGCGATCGCTTACCTCCACGACCGGACGGTGGAGGGCATGAATACGGGTAAGGACGTCTACACCCTGATACGGGAGATCACGCTGCCCGCCGAACTCGAGGTCGGCCAGGGCTACGGAAAGGTGGCCTGGGACGTGCGGGCTATCTGGGAGAACTACTCCGGGTGGTTCCATCACCGTTCGACCACAGAGCTTTACGACATCGGACCTGACGAGCTCACCGTCGACCTTGTCGACCTCGCCGGCGCCGAGCGGGTCGTGGCGCGGGCCGAAGAGCGGCTCGCGGCGGGCCATCCGGTGCATGCGATCCATCTCGCCGAGGCCGTCGTTCATGCCGACCCGCCACACACGCGCGCACGCGCCGTGCTCAAGGCCGCACATGAGGACCTGCTCGCCGCCAGCACCAACTTCTGGGAATCCGCTTGGCTGACCAAGAAAATCGGAGACTACTCTTGACCGCGCGCGCTACGTTCGACTTCACCGGGACGAAGGCACTGATCACCGGCGGCACGAGCGGGATCGGCCACGCCACGGCGACGCTGTTCCGCGACGCAGGCGCCACGGTGACCATCACCGGCACCAAGGCCGGGCCCGGCGACTACGACACCGACCTCACCGGCATGACCTACCGGCAGCTCATCCTCACCGACACGGACTCGATCGACCAGTTGGTTTCGGCGACAAGCACACTCGATGTGCTCGTCAACAACGCCGGAGCCAACTTTCCCGGCGGACTCAATGAGGCCGAACCCGACGGCTTCGAGGCGTCCGTGGCGCTCAACCTCACCGCGCCCTACCGCCTGACCGTCGGGCTGCGCAAAGCGCTGGCCGCGTCTGGCGGTGCGAGCGTCGTGTTCCTGTCGTCGTTGTCGGCGCTGCGGGCGGTGACCATGGTGCCCGGCTACGGTGCCGCCAAGGCCGGCATCGCGAGCCTCACGCACAACCTCGCCGTGAAGTGGGCGCCGCGCGGCATCCGGGTCAACGCGGTGGTGCCCGGCGTGATCGACACCCCGATGACCGAGCTCGCCCAGACGGTGCCGGAGATCATCGACGCCGAGCTCGCCCGAATCCCGCTGGGCCGCTTGGGTACACCAGCCGAGATCGCCGGGACGATTGCCTTTCTGTGCACGGAGCAGAGTTCCTACACCAGCGGGGCGCTGTTCATCGTCGACGGTGCGTCCACCAGCCAGTGAACGAGGCGTTCCAATGACGATGGCGATCCTGCGGTTCAATTTCGCCGCGCCACAGGACGACCCGGCCGCACGCCGCGACCGCATACAGGCCGCGATGGAACTCAGTTCCTGGTCGGAAACACGCGGTGTGAGCGCCGTCAGCTTCGACGAACACCATCAGAGCGGGCACGGCTGGAGCTGCAATCCCGTCATGACCGCCGCAATCCTGCTATCGCGCACCGAACGCGTCGTCGCCAGCGTCGACTGCACGCTGGGACCCCTGTGGCACCCGGTACGGCTCGCCGAAGACATCGCCATGGCCGACACGATCGGTGGCGGACGGTTGATCGTCACAATCGGAATGGGATACCGGCCCGTCGAATACGAGTTGTTCGGAACGCCATTCGACAAACGCGGCCGCCTGATGGACGACCTGCTCGACACGCTGATGTCACTGTGGTCGTCACCGGACTTCACCCCCGGCCCGCTGACACGCCCCCATCCGACGGTGTTCGTCGGCGGCAGTGTGCGCGCGACCGCCCGGCGGGCGGCCAGACACGGTCTGCCGCTCAACCTGCCCAGCCACCTCCCCGAACTCGCCGACTACTACCGCGAACTGTGCGCCGAGGCAGGACACACGCCGATCGTCGTCATGCCGCCGCCCCGCAGCCGCGGGATGGTCTTCCTGCACGAGGACCCGGACCGAGCGTGGGCCGAACTCGGCGAGCACTACCTATGGGAGGCGGGCGTCTACTCGGGCTGGGGTGGCGGTGAGGTGCATTCGTTCATGCATGGCACGGAGAAGATCGAGACCCTTGACGACGTCAAAGCCGCCGGACGGTATCGCTTCATGTCGCCCGAGCAGTTGGTCGCCGACGTGAAAGAGAATCCGCACGATCATGTGGTGCTGCACCCGCTCGTCGGCGCCATGCCGATCGAGGAGGCATGGAAGTCGGTCCAACTTCTGACCGACGAGGTGCTGCCCGCCCTCAAAGGGCGTCGATAGGACATCAGCGGGCACAATCGCAGTCAACATGTCCGATATCGAGGAACCACCGCCCGCCTCGCGGCGGCGCCACATCGTGCGCCTTGCCGTTGTGGTGGCGTTCCTACTCGGGTTGTTCTATCTCGTGGCGATCGTCAGGGTGATCGACGTCGAAGCGGTTCGCAACGTCGTCGCCGCCACGGGTCCAGCCGCCCCCGTCGCCTACGTCGTGGCGTCCGCTCTGCTTGGAGCCGTGTTCGTACCGGGGCCGATCCTGGCGGCGGGCAGCGGCGTGTTGTTCGGGCCCGTAGTCGGCCTGGCCGTGACGCTGGGGGCGACCGTAGGGACGGCGATCATCGCGAGCCTGATCGGCCGTCGCGCCGGCCGCGCCAGCGCACGCGAACTGCTCGGCACCGCACGGGCCGATCGGCTGGACAGTCTGATCGAGCGGCGCGGATTGTGGGCGGTCGTGGGGCAGCGCTTTGTCCCGGGGGTGTCCGACGCACTCGCGTCCTACGCGTTCGGCGCATTCGGAGTGCCGCTGTGGCAGATGGCCGTTGGCGCCTTCATCGGGTCGGTGCCGCGGGCGTTCGTGTACACGGCGCTGGGCGCCTCGATCGGCGATCTGAATTCACCGTTGGCGTACGTCGCGGTCGCGATCTGGTGCCTAACGGCCGTCGTCGGCGCGTTCGCCACCCACCACGGCTACCGCAGATGGCGGGCACGCTCCACCTCCCATTGACTGTGACAGCAGTCACACTAGAGTCGGGGTCATGGACAGGAACCACTCTGATTCACTCGCCGCGGGCGGCCTCAACTGGGACAGCCTTCCCTTGAAGCTCTTCGCCGGCGGTAACGCCAAATTCTGGGATCCGGCCGCTATCGATTTCTCCCGCGACCGGGCCGACTGGGAAGCCATGTCGGAGCTCGAACGGGACTGGGCGACCCGACTGTGCGCGCAGTTCATCGCCGGCGAGGAGGCGGTGACCCAGGACATTCAGCCATTCATGGCCGCCATGCGCGCCGAAGGGCGCCTCGGCGACGAGATGTACTTGACCCAGTTCGCGTTCGAAGAGGCGAAACACACCCAGGTCTTTCGGATGTGGCTCGACGCGGTCGGCCTGACCGATGACCTGCAGCATTATCTGGACGATCTGCCGTCCTACCGCCAGATGTTCTACGAGGAGCTGCCGAAGTCACTCAACGCACTGGCAACTGATCCTTCGCCTGCCGCTCAGGTCAGGGCATCGGCGACGTACAACCACGTCATCGAGGGAATGATGGCGCTCACGGGGTACTACGCGTGGCACCGCATCTGCGTGGACAACGGCATTCTGCCCGGCATGCAGGAATTGGTGAGGCGCATCGGGGACGACGAGCGTCGTCACATGGCGTGGGGCACCTTCACGTGCCGGCGCCACGTCGCTGCCGACGATGCCAATTGGGATGTCTTCGAGAAACAGATGGCAGAGCTCATTCCATTGGCCCTGCGCAACACCGACGATGCGTTTGCCCTCTACGACGAGATCCCGTTCAACTTCACCATGGACGAGTTCACGGCGTACGCCACCGACAAGGGGATGCGGCGGCTCGGAACCATCGGCAGTGCCCGCGGCCGACCACTGGCCGAAATCGACGTCGACTACTCGCCGGTTCAACTGGAGGACGCATTCGCCGACGAGGACAAGAAAGCGCTCGCGGCCTCAGCGTGACGCACCGATCCCCTTGGCATTCAGTCGCCGCTGGGATGCCTCCGTCCGGATGACCTGAGGCCACCAGAACCATCGGCCCAGCAGTGCGGCGATCGATGGAGTCATGAACGACCGGACCACCAGCGTGTCGAACAACAATCCGAGCGCGATGGCGGTGCCGGTCTGGCCCATGACAATCATCGGACTGACCGCAAAGGTCGCCATCGTGAAGGCGAACACCAGTCCCGCCGAGGTCACCACAGACCCGGTTCCTGCCATCGCGCGGATGATGCCGGTGTTCAGCCCGTGATGAAGCTCCTCCTTGAATCGGGAGACCAGCAGGAGGTTGTAATCCGACCCGACCGCGAGCAGGATGATGACCGACATCGCCAACACCATCCAATGCAGTTCGATGCCGAGGATGTACTGCCAAAGCAGAACTGAGAGCCCGAACGAGGCACCCAGCGAAATCAACACCGTACCGACGATGACCGCGGATGCAACTGCGCTGCGCGTGATCATCAGCATGATGGCGAAAATCAATGCCACCGCTGCGATCCCGGCGATCAGCAGGTCCCAGGTGTTGCCATCCTTCATGTCCTTGAACGTTGCAGCGCTGCCAGACAGATAGATCGTCGAGCCCTCAAGTGGGGTTCCCTTGATGGCTTCTTTGACGGCGGTTCGCAGCGGATCGATGCGCGCGATTCCCTCATTGGTTGCCGGATCGCCCTCATGCTCGATGATGAAGCGCACCGACTTGCCGTCCGGCGAGATGAAGTTCTCCATCCCCTTCTTGAATTCGTCGTTGTCGAACACTTCGGGTGGCAGGTAGAACGAGTCGTCGTTCATCGATTGATCGAACGCTTCGCCCATCGCGCCCGAGTTGTCCTGCATCGCCGACATTTGATCCTGCATGCCCTTCTGCGTGGCATACATGGTCAGCATCATGGACCGCATGGTCTTCATCGTCTGGATCATCGGCGGCATCAGGGTCACCATCTGCGGCATCAGCTGATCGAGGCGCTCCATGTCCGGCAGCAGTTGCTGGATGTCGTCGGTCATCGTGTCGACGCCGTCGAGGGTGTCGAAGATCGACCTCAACGCCCAGCAGACCGGGATGTTGAAACACTTCGGTTCCCAGTAGAAGTAGTTGCGCAGCGGTCGGAAGAAATCGTCGAAATTGGCGATATTGTCCCTCAATTCGGCGATGTCGACCGTCATGTCCTTGATCTTGCCCACCATCGAATGGGTAGTCGCCGCCATCTCCGCGGTCAGCGACGACATCTTCTCCATCGTTGCGATGGTCGTGTGCATCTCGTCGGCCTGCACCAGCATGTCGGCCATCCGGTCCTGCAGATATTTCTCGTTCATCTGCTGGGTGGTGCCCTGCATGCCGATCAGAAACGGAATCGACGTGTGCTCGATCGGCTTGCCGTCGGGTCGCGTGATCGCCTGGACACGCGCGATCCCGGGGACGCGGAAGATCGCCTTGGCGATCTTGTCGATGACCAGGAAATCGGCCGAGTTGCGCAGATCGTGATCGCTTTCCACCATCAGCAGTTCCGGGTTCATCCGCGCGACGCCGAAATGGCGCTCCGCCGCGGAATAACCGACGTTCGCGGGTATATCGGCGGGCAGATACACGCGGTCGTTATAGCTCGACTTGTAACCGGGCAGCGTCAGCAGACCCACCAGGGCCAGCGCCAACGTCGCGACGAGGACGGGGCCTGGCCACCGCACCACGACGGTGCCGACACGGCGCCACCCGCGGGACTTGATGCTGCGTTTGGGTTCAAAGAGTCCGAAACGGCTACCGATCGCAACCACCGCCGGACCCAAGGTGAGGGCGGCAGCGACGGCGACGAGCGTGCCCACCGCGCACGGCACTCCCAAGGTCTGGAAGTACGGCAGCTTGGTGAAGCTCAGGCACAGCATCGCACCGGCGATCGTCAGACCGGACCCGAGCACGACATGGGCCGTCCCGTGAAACATCGTGTAGTAGGCGGACTCCCGGTCCTCACCGGCGCCGCGCGCTTCCTGGTAACGGCCGATCAGGAAGATCGCGTAGTCGGTGGCCGCCGCAATCACCAGTAGGGTCAGCAGCTGCACAGCGAAGGTCGACAGCCCGATGATCTCGTGATAACCGAGAAAGGCCACGGCGCCGCGGGAAACCCCGAGCACGACGAAGACCATCAATATCACCATGATGACCGTGCGGATCGATCGATACACCAGCAGCAACATGACGATGATCACGACGAAGGTGATCATCGTGACCATCAGGATGCTGTTGTCGCCCGCGTGTTGCTGGTCAGCCCACAGCGCGGCGCTTCCCGTGACGTAGACATTCAGCCCCGGCGGAGGCGGCGCCGATTCCACGATCCCGCGCACCGCTTCGAGGGACTCGTTGGCGAGGCTTTCGCCCTGGTCGCCACGTAGATAGATCTGCACGAATGCGGACTTGCCGTCATTGCTCTGCGCTCCGGCCGCCGTGAGCGGGTCACCCCAGAAGTCCTCGACGTGTTCGACGTGAGCGTCGTCGGCCTGCACTCTGTCGATCAGGCGGTCGTAGTAGCGGTGCGCTTCGGCGCCGAGCGGCTGGTCGCTCTCCAGAACGATCATTGCGCTGCTGTCGGACTCAAACTCCTCGAAGTTCTGGCCGATGCGTTTCATCGAGATGTAGGACGGCGCAGCAGTCGGATTCATCGAGACCGTTTGATCCGCACCGACCTTCTCCAATGACGGCAGGAGCGTGTTCGTGGCAACGGTCAGCACCAGCCAGCCGAGCAGGATCGGCACCGACATCACACGAATGAAGCGGGCGATCCTCGATCTTTCCGTCGAGGTCTCACTCAGCCGCATGCACCGCTCCTCCGGGACGCGACGAGAATCGCCACGCTAGTAGTGAAATTAGACGTAACTGACTGTTGACTGTCAATTACCTGTGATCCCCGCAGGCCAGGATGTGTAGACATCCGTGATGAAGGTCGGCGCCCAGATACATCCGCAGGACAGCCGAGCACCTGATTCTCGGACTGCGGGCGCCCTACGATCTGCGCGAGGTGGAACGTTTGGTAGCAGCCCGCTAATCGGCCGGAGAGGTGGTTTGCCCTGCCGAACCATAGTGCGGTGTTGCCACGCTACGAGCGACACTGTCGCTCATCTCTACCCGACCGCGAAGGTGCGCGACAACGTCGCTCAGACCTCGGCAACGCGACTAATCAACCCCGCGGAGCGAAAACCGGCATGTAGACAGTTTCGTCGCCGACGACCTGGTGTTCGAAGCGCACCTCGACTGCAAGGCCTACGTGGACCGAGTCCGGTTGACAGTCAACGATATTCGTCGCGATTCGCAGATCCTCCTGCTCCTCGAGCTGGACGATCGCGATCACATACGGCACGGGCACACCCGGGTTGAAGGGCTGGTAGTTGACGGTGTACGTGAACACCGTCCCCCGACCGGACACCGGGCGATGCACCAGCACGCCGTCGCAATCCGGGCATTCGGCGGCCAGCGGAGTCAACCACCTGTCGCAGGCGGTGCAGAAGGGGATTCTGAGCGCTCCCTCGGCTCCCCCGGTCCAGAACGCCCGGTTGTGGTCATCGAGCGCGGGCAGCATCCGCGCTGAGGGCGGGGCGTGGTCGGACATAGGAAGCAAAGTACATTCCTATGGGCTGTCATTACAAAAATAGATGGATGGGTGCCGATGACCTACTTCGAGAAGGACACGATTGTCAGTGGCCTCGGGATTTCGCGCATCGGCCGCAAGACAGGCATCCCCGGGCTGGAACTGACCATGGAAGCGGTGCGGGATGCGATCGCCGACGCCGGCCTGACGCCCGAGGACATCGACGGTATCGCGACCTTCGGCGACACGCTGCCGTCTGAAGTCGTTGACAGCCTTGGCAATGACGCCGCCGACGTCGGCGTCGGATTCGGCACCGGCGGGGTGCTGACTCCGTTCATGTCGGCACTGGTCGCGGTGTCGGAGAAACGGGCGCGACATGTGCTGGTCTATCGGACGGTGCAGATGCTCGGCGGGGCGATGACCGGTTCGACAGCCTCACCGCTCCTCGCTCCCCTCGCCGACCCACCCCTTGAGCCTCGGCAGCCCGGGACACGCAGGAAGCTCAAACCTTTCGAGGACATCAACGTGCTGCTGGCTGCGCATGCGTACTCGGCAGCCAACTGGGTCGCCATGCACTGCCGGCGTCATATGGAGATGTACGGAACAACACGGGAGCAGCTGGGCTGGCTCGCGATCAACAGCAGGCGCAACGCCGGCCTCAACCCTCGCGCGGCGTTCCGAGACCCGATGAGCATGGACGACTACCTGACCTCACGCCCTATCTCGACACCGTTGGGCCTCTTCGATTGCGATGTTCCGATCGACGGCGCGATTGCGCTGGTGGTGTCCCATTCCGACTATGCGGCGGACTGCCCGAACCCCGCGGTGAAGGTCGAGGCGGTCGGTGGTGCCTACGGCTCGGACGGCTGGTTCCATCGCGACGACTTTCCGAAGATGGCGTCCAGTGAGGCCGCGACGGAGATGTGGTCGCGCACCGACCTGACCCCTTCAGATGTGGACGTGGCCGAAATCTACGACGGCTTCACGTATCTCACGTTCGCGTGGCTGGAGGCACTGGGCTTCTGTGGCGACGGCGAGGCCGGGCCATTCGTCGAGGGGGCGACGCGGATAGCGCTCGACGGCGAGCTGCCGTTGAACACCTACGGGGGGCAACTGTCCGCCGGACGCATGCACGGCTACTGGCTGTTGCACGAAGCCTGCCTCCAGTTGCGCGGCCAGGCGGGCGACCGGCAAGTTGCGCGACGGCCCGAGGTGGCGGTCGCTGCGGCCGGGGGTGGCCCGATCGCCGGCTGCATGGTGCTGACCCGCTGACGACCGAACAGCCGCGAAACTGTATTCCAGCAGGAGAATTGCGAGTACCGGCCTGCTGGAATTCAGTTTCGGCGAAATAACGGCGGCCCACCGCACTGGCCGCAGAGGTGACGGCGGCCTAGGTCGACTTCTCTAGTCGGGAAGACGGGCACTGCCCGGCGGTGGCACGAGCGCCCACGTATCGCACGCCATCGCCAGCATCGCGTACGTGCCGACGACGAAGATGAGCTCCATCGCCTGGTGGGTGTCGAGCTCGTCGACCAGCCGCTGCCATGTCCGCGGTGCTGCACGACCGTTGGCCAGCAGTTCGTCGGTGGCCTCGAGAACCAACCGGTCGACGCCCTCGAATCCGTCGTTGCCCGCCGCGAGACGCGCGATGTCGGATTCCGGCAGCCCCCCGGCAGTGGCGACTCTGACGTGCTCCCCCCAGAAGAACACCGAACGTCGCGTATGCGCCAGGCGAAGGATCGCCAGCTCGCGCAGCCGCAGCGGCAGCTCACCGCGCAGCAGCAGAAAAGCGTTGTAGCTCATGAACTCCCGGGTCATCGCCGGATGACGCGCCAGCACACCGAGGATGTCGAAGTTCATGGGGTCCCGCGGGTCCCCCGAACCTGCGCGTGGCACGTCGTCACCCGGTATTCCGAACAGCGCACCCACCGCGGCGTACTCGTCGTCGCCCCACTCATCCTGCATCAGCGGGGGTAGCAGCGTCATCCCGGCGCTCCGTTCAGATCGTGCAGCTCAGCCAACGCATGCAGCTGTTCGAGGTAGTGATCGAAGGATTCGTGCCTGAAATAGGCGAACACCGTCGTCGTGCCAGCCGCGGCCATCTTCTCGAGCGTCTGTTTGGTCTCCTCCGGATTTCCCACCGGATCCAGCGGCTTCTCCGCGGGCAGCACGACCTCGAAGCCGTCGGGAACGTCGCGGGTGCTCAACCATTCGGCAGCGGTGTCGATCGACACGGCGAACGGGCACCAGCCGTCGGCAAGCGTGAGCGCCCGCCGCAGCGAGCGTTTCGTGCGACCGCCGACCCAGATCGGCATATGCGACTGCAAGGCACAAGGGTCGACGGTGAGGCCACCGAAGGAGTAGAACTCGCCTTCGTACGCGGGTTCATTGGTCGGCAGCGCTACCCGCAGGGCCCGCAACGCATCGTCGCCACGCGCCCCTCGGTCGTCGAACGGTGCGCCGAGAAGATCGAACTCCGGCTTCAGCGAGCCCACTCCGACACCCAGGATCACCCGTCCCTTGCTGACATGGTCTAGTGTCCCGTAACGCTTCACGATCTCCAGCGGATGGTGATACCCAAGCACGAGGGTCATGGTGGCGAGCCGGATCCGCTCGGTGCGGGCGGCGACGTAGCCCAAGGTGGCCAGTGGATCCCAGTACCGTGCACCACGCCGTGGCGCCTCGGACGCAGGTATGCCGATGTGCTCACTGCACGTCAGAAAGTGATAACCGAGCCGGTCTGCCGTCTCGGCGACTCGGCCGATGTCCTCGATCGTCGCATCGCGTTCCCACCCGAGCGCCGCGCCGCCGACGTTGGTGACCACCGGCGTCGCGATGCCGACCCTCACTGCAGAGGCTCTTCGCCCGCGAGGATCGTTCGATGCATGAGACGGCCACTGTCAACGGGATATTCGAGCACCCGGTGCATCGTACCGGTGTTGTCCCACATCAAGAGGTCACCCGGCTCCCACTGGTGACGGTAGACGTACTGCGGCTGGGTGGCCCAGTCACGCAGGCGGGCAAGAAGCGCCCGGCTCTCCTCGACCGGCATGCCGATCACGTAATCGGCTGTCGCACCGAGCAGCAACGACTTTCGGCCGGACTGATGTGTCCACACGATGGGGCACGCCTTCGTCGGCGACTTCTGCCAGAACGTGATCTCCTCGAAGCTCATCTCGGGGCGGACGTAATACTGCGAGCGTTCCGCGCTGTGGACCACTCGAAGATCTGCGATGAGTTCCTTGTCGGACCGCGGCAGGTCGTCGTAGGCCGCGTAGGTGTTGCAGAACTCGGTCTCACCTCCGGTTTCTGACAGCGTGACGGCCCGAAGCAAGGTCGCGAGGTTCGGATAGGGCTGCAAGGATCCGTCGAAATGCCAGAACATCGAGCCTTTCAGATACTCGGCTCGCTGGTTCACGTTCTTGTCGAGCGAGATCTTGTAGATGCCGCTCTCACCCTCGTTCGCGGGGATGGCGCCGAGGGTCCTGGCGATCGCGACCTGCTGTTCGTCGGTGATGTCGAGTCCGCGGAAGTAAACGACGCCGCGCTGCTCGAGAATTGCGCGGATCTGCTGGGCTTCGGAGCCGCGTAGCAGCGTGCCCAGGTCGGTTCTGATCTCGCTACCGATCCGCGGCGTGAGGTCGACGACGTCGAGCTGTGCTGACGTGAGTCCCATAGCGATCAGCTCACTCTCGTGAGAATGGTGTTGGCCGAATGCTTCACACGCGGCTGCTTCCACAGTTCGACCGCCAGCGACACGGTGATCAGTGAGTAGAGCAGGTTGCGTAGGTTCGCGACATCGTCGGGCAACGGTTCGGAATAGTCGAACTTGTCGACGTAAGCGACGGCTTCTTCGGCATAGGGGAACACCTGGTCATAGAACGCCTGGATCTCCTCCATCGAGGAATTCACCCGCTTGACGTAGCGCTGATGTCCGTCCTCGATGGCCCACTCATCGACCAGGTGTTGGAGTGGGGAGAACTCCGGCGGCAGAAGCGCGCTCATCGGGCCGCCGCCTCGCCCGCCGCCACGTAGTCACCGACCACCTTGTGCAGGTGACGCAACAGGATCTCCTCGTCGTTCATCGTGAAATGCGTGAGGGCACCGCTCTTCAGCATCGCCTGCAGGCCTTCGGACGGGCTGGCGTCCTCCAGGATGATGTCGTTCAGGAACGTCATCGTCAGTTCCTGGCCCAACCGTTCCCGATGGGTGGTGGGCGGCTGGTAGTACGCCTCGGTTTCGAAGATGTGTGAATGCGGACCCGTCGGCCAGTGGGTGTGGACCGTGAAACCCGATGCGCCGAAGATCAACACGAAATTCGGGAAGAACTGGAAGGAATCGAATCCGTACTTCTCGGCGCGCGTCGGATTGATACCCGGCGGCATCTGCCCGCGATTGGGTTTCTTGTTCCACGGACCCGCCGCGCTGGCCTCCATCACGCATTCGATCGGCTTGGAGTAGGGCGTCTTCTGAGACGGTTCGCCGGCGAAGGAAAACATCCGGTGCGGTCCCTTCAGCTGGTAGCCCAACGCATCGGTGAACGGATTGGGTTGATCGAACGCTTCTCTGGCCTCTGCGGTGAGCGCGCCGAAGGACGAAGCGTGCAGATAGGGGCCGTGGTAGCTTTCCGCGAATCCATCGACGAAAATCTTCCAGTTGCACTGCAATTCGGCCTTGAACTGATACACCTGATGCGGCCCGTCGAACGGATAGCCCTCCAGACCGTGTGCCAGTTCCCCGAGATACGACCGCAACGACTCGGTGTTGTGCGGATTGAGATTGATGAAGATGAACCCTTCCCACACCTCGCACTGAATGGCGGGAACCCGGCAACTGGCGGCGTCGAAGTCGAGCAGCAGATCCTGACGTGTCGCCGAATGCAGCGAGCCATCCAGCTTGTAGCGCCAACCGTGGAATCGGCAGTACAGCAGCGGCGCGCGGCCCTGGACCTCCCGGAAGGGATCGTCCTCCCAGAGCATCTTGTTGCCGCGGTGCGGGCAGATGTTGTGCATAGCGCGGATCACGCCGTCCTTGCCGCGGACGACGATGACCGACGTGTTGAGAAACCTCAGCTCGCGGGTGAAGTAACTGCCCGACTTCGGCACCCGCTCCACCCGGCCCACATAGAGCCACGTCTTTCTGAAGACATGTTCACGTTCCTTCTCGTAGAAATCCTCGGAGACGCAGTCTTCGAGTGACACCGGGCCCCGGCCGAGTTCGGGATACGCGTCGGTCCAGTGTCCGCTTTCGGGTTTGGTCACCAGGCTGTCGTGACTCATGAGGCTCCACCTCCTCGCCGAAAACTACAGCCGCGGAAATGGTCAAAACAGATGCAGAAGCGCAACACCCTGTTGCATATTTGGAACAGCCGATGGAACAGAACCTGCCGTTCGACCTCGACGCCCTGCTGGTATTCGGCAAGGTCGTCGAGTGCCGCAGCCTGTCGAAAGCGGCCGCGCTGCTCGGCATGCCCAAGTCCACCGTCAGCCGCAAGCTGACCAAGCTGGAAGCCGACCTCGGCATCAAGCTGCTGCGGAAGAACACGCACCAGCTCACGGTCACGGACCTCGGCGAGCAGGTTTACAGCCACGCCGTGAACATCCTGACCGAGGCCAACGGCGTGCGCGCCCTCGTCGAGGGCAGCAGACAAGAACCGCAGGGCGAGCTGAAGGTTGCGATCCCGATCTTCCTCGGTATCGACTACGCGTCACGCGTCGGTGCCGCGTTCTTGCAGCACTATCCCCAGTCGCGGTTGGACATCCGGCTGGTGGACAATCTCGTCGACCCGATCAAGGACGGGTTCGACGTCGTGTTCGGCACTGGGCCACTTCAGGATTCGACGTTGATCGCCCGAAAGGTATTCAGCCTCGAGCTCTTTCTCTGCGCGACGCCCGACTTCGTAGCGCAGTTGCCCGAGCCGATCACCGACCCGACACAGCTGGACGCCCTGCCATTCATCGACTTCGGCTTCGGCGGACCGCGAAAATTCACCGTCACCAAACAGAAGCGCCGTTACGAGCTGTCACCGAAGGTGCGGGCGCGCGCCAACAACTTTCAAGTGTGCAAGCAGTACATCTTGCAAGGACTCGGCATCGGACCCATGCCCACCCAGATCATCTGCACGGCCGAATTGCGCGAGGGCAGCATCGTCCCCGTCATGCCGGAGTGGCAGCTCGAGGCGATGGACGTGCACATGATCTATCCATTCGAGCTCTCGTTCTCGACCCTCATCAGCGCGTTCTACGAAACCGCCTGCGAGATCATCGTCGAGAACGAGGCACGGAGTTAGGTGGGGTGAATGTCGAGCGAGCGTGCTTCTTTCGCAAGCGCTCGCGCCCCGCCGTGGACGAGTTCATCGCTTTCGACGATGTGCAGCGAAAGTGCGAGTGAACCTCTGCATTTCGTTGAAAGCGATGAGGCCGCCGCCGAGTTGGTCTACGAGGACTGGAGATCGGACTCCTCGAACACGTCGATGGACGTCAGAGGAGTCATCATGATCACCGGGATGTGCCGCGTCGTCGCCCTTTGATAGCTCAGATACGGCGGATACACATGGGATATGAAGTCCCAGATCCTGTGCCGCTCTTCACCTTCGGGTTCACGCCACGAGGCTCGGAACGCCTGGGTGGCGATCTGCAAGTCGACTTCGTCACCGGCCCGCAGGTTGTGATACCAGTCCGGGTTCTCGTCGGCTCCACCCTTGGACGCCACAATCACGACCTCGCCTCCGATGTCGCCGTAGATCAGCGGAACGATCTGCGTCCTACCCGACTTGCGGCCTTTCACCCTGATCAGGCAGTTGGTCGTGAACGCATGTCCGCCGACCTCGCTGAGGTCCATGATGTGGCCCTCCGCGCCGCCCGAACGCAGGTACGCGTCGCGGTGACTCGCCATCCAGTCGCGGCGTTCCTGCCTGATGGCCGCCGCCGACTCGTTGCTCATGACTTCTCCCTGATTCGCTCGAACAAGAACTGGACAAGACCGCGTCACAAAAATGCATACCATGGCGATCATGACCGATCTGCTGAATGGGATCCCGCGGGTCGACCCCACGGCCGATCCGCCGTGGACACTGCGGATCGTCGCCCGCGTCCTCTCGACGGAGCTCGGTTCCGTTGTCCATCGTCGGATCATGGCGCCGCTCGACGGGCCGCTCGGGCGCCTGACCCGCGGCCGTCTGCATTTCGGCAAGGGCACGATTCCGCTCGTCGTATTGCGATCCACGGGAGCCAGATCCGGAATCCAGCGCGATGTGCCGCTGGGATACTTCACCGACGGTGACGACGTCATCCTCATCGCCTCGAACTACGGCCAGGCCCACCACCCGAGCTGGTACCACAACCTACTGAAAAACCCGCAGTGCCAGCTGTTCCCGGAGGGCCGCACCGACCGCGGTGGTCATTTCGTGGCCCGCCTGACCGAGGGTGCAGACCGTGACCGTCTGTTCGACCTCGCGGCGGGCTATGCCGCCAACTTCGCGTCGTATGCGGTGAAGACCGACGGCGTCCGCACCATCAACGTGTTTCGCCTGTCCCCGGCGTAACCGCGTTTAGTAAACGCGATGCCGGGAGAACCTCTGCGCATGCCGCAGACTAACGATCCCTCGTCGACGCCGAAGGACGCCACCAAAGCGACCGACGACCAACGGGAGATCCAGGACAAACTCGACCACCAGCACGACGACCCTGATGCCCCCGGCAGGCATCAGACCAAGGATCAGGTCGCCGACGAAACCTAAATCAGATCATCTGCCGTGGGTGGCGAAGAACTGGCCACTCGCGAAAGACGCGTCCAGCCAGGTGTGACCTCCGCCGTCGATCTGGATGAACGACACTTCGGTGCCGTCGGCGCAACCGGCCGCGGTGAACCGGTGCACCGAGGGCGACGGGGAGTCCTCGACGGGCGCCGGGCACCCATCCAGTTCACGCCAACGCTGCGCCATCGCCGGCGCGGACACGATGTCGCTCGCTCCGCCGCGCCCCACCATCGGACCGCCGTTGAACGGCACGACGTTGTCTGCGGTTCCGTGAATGCTCAGGACGGACACCGGTCGCGATGGATTGCATGGGGACGCCGAGCCGAGTGTGCCTGCGACGGGCGCGACCGCGGAGACGACGTCCGCGCGCGAGCAGGCCAGCCGGTTGGCCATGAAGGCGCCTGCCGACATTCCGGTGGCGAACACGTGGCCTGGGTCGATACCGAAATCCTGCGTCAGCCGGTCGGCGAGCGCGACGAGAAAGCCCACGTCGTCGACGCCCTGACGGTCGGGAACCGACGCGCCCCGTCCATCGGCCCAGCTGAGGTCCACGCCCTCGGGATAGACGACGACGAACCCGTGCTGATCGGCGACGGCGTTGTAGTTCGTCATCGCAGCTTGAGCACCGGCGGTCATTCCGGCCCCGTGCAGGTTGATCACCAGCCCCGTCGGCTGCTCTATACCCGGCGGCACATGGACCAGATAGTTGCGCTGCAGCCCGCCGAAGTTCAGGCCGTCGGGAAAGTCCCCGGCCGGAACCGCGGAGGCGTGAGCACCACTGAACATGACAAGAGCCAGAAGGACGGCGGCCAGCGGTGCCGTCGTACGCCCGATCAACCGCAATTCAGCTCTCCCTGTCGCAACATGACACCCGACAGTAGGGACCCTCATTGCGACTTCGCAAATAACGGAAATCCACGTGACGGTGAAACTCCCTGCTCAAAGGCGCGCCAGCCGCGGTCAACCGACAGCAAACAGCTCGAGCTGGATGTTGTCGGGGTCGCGGAACACCACCGTCGAAAATGGGAACGGCTGGTCCCCGGATCTGATACCCGAGTGTTCGATGCCGAGTTCGTCCAGCCGCGCCGTCCAGGATTCGAGTTCGTCGCGCGATGCAACGTTGAGCGCGACGTGGTCCAGCCCGGTGCGGGCCTCGTCAAAAGCCTGGCCGTCATTGCCGGTGTTGGTGTGCAGACCGATCACGACGCCCGAGTGCGGTTCGACGAGGAGTTCGCCGTAGCCGGTGTCCTCGCATCCATAGTGTGGGAACTTCATCGGTACCCGCTCAGCTCCGAGCAGGCGCTGGTACCAGGCCAGGCTCGCCTCGAGGTCGGTGACGGTGATGGAGAAGTGGTGGATCCCGGTCACGCCGGGCACGGGTCGTTCGCTCACGTCGGGCTCCATGCGGATGGTCTATCAGAATGTCCCGTCATAGCTTGGCCGATGCAGAAATTGGCATCGGGCGGTTTCGGCAGTCCAGCAATTGGGTACAGCTAACGCACGAGAGGTTCAGATCCGAGCCGCATCATCACAAGGCCACCGGATAGGGGCAACTTCGCGTGTCTGATCACACTTCTTCCGAGTACGCCGATCTCACCGACATGTTTCGCCGCTTGGCGACTCTCGATGAAGGTTCGGCAGCATACCGCCGTCAGCGCGACGAGATCATCGCGCGTGGACTGCCGATCGCCAATCACATCGCACGTCGCTTCCGCAATCGTGGCGAGCCGAACGACGACCTCGTACAGGCCGCCCGGGTGGGGCTGGTGAACGCCGTCAACCGATTCGATCCCGAAAACGGCGCGGACTTCCTGGCCTTCGCCGTGCCGACGATGATGGGCGAGGTCCGCCGCCACTTCCGCGACTACGGATGGGCCGTCAAGGTTCCCCGCCGCCTCAAAGACCTCCAGAGCCAAATCGTCAAGGCTCGTGGCGCGCTGTCCCAGGACCTCAATCGGGCGCCGACCGCCACGGAGATCGCGAGGTACCTGGACATCGACCGTGAATCGGTGGTCGAAGCGACGATCGCGAGCAGCAACTACTCCACGCTGTCGACTGACGTGCAGGCCGGTCCGGACACTGACTTCCGGCCCATCGGGGACACGATCGGCGAGGTGGATCCCAACATCGACAAGGTCCTCGCCCTCGCGACCGTACGTCCCTTGATCGCGGCCCTGCCCGAACGCGAACAACGGGTGCTGAGCCTTCGGTTCTTCGACAACATGACCCAGACGCAGATCGCCGAACGCATGGGCTATTCACAAATGCACGTATCGCGGCTCATCTCCAAGGCCCTCGCCACGTTGCGTGACCAGGTTCGCGAACCGGCCGAGGTCATCACCAGCAGGGCGGCCGTACCCGCCTGAGCAGTACACATACCCGCCCGCGGCCCGCCCTTTAGAAAGTGCCAAGGCCGAAGCCGGACCCTGTCGTCATGAACGAGGTCGGGTTTCGTCCGCTGGTCGCAAAGGTGATGCAGAGTAGTTCGGCGAACGGCGGCGCGTTGACGCGGTTGGCCGCCTTCACCGTGCGCTCCCCCAAGCTGGTTCTCGCAGTCCTGGCGCTTCTGCTCGGTGTCAGCATCGTGATCGGCGGCGGCGTGTCCGACAAGCTCGCCGTGGGCGGCTACAACGCCCCATCATCGGAGTCGACTCACGCCGCCGAGGTCATGGATCAGAACTTCGGCACCACCGCGAACCTGGTGATCCAGGTGCTTCCGCGGGAAGGCACAGTCGACAGCCCCGAGGTCGCGGATGTGGCCGACCAGGTCTACGACCTCATCAAAGCCGAGCCCGAAGCGAAAGTCCTCCGATCGTTCACCGACCCCGCGGCCACCGATCTGCGCAGCCACGACAATCGCTCCGGCCTCATGCTGGTGCATGTCAGCGGAACCGCGGATGAGGCAGCCGACATCGCCAAGCAACTGGTCGCCGACCTGCCCTCCAACCCGGACGTCGCGGTACGCGCCGGCGGCACTCTTGGCGTCCAGCAGGAGATCCGAGCCAAAGTCAAGAAGGACCTCTTGGTCAGCGAAAGTATCGCGCTGCCGGTCTCGATGGCCGTGCTCGTCATCGTGTTCGGCGGGCTCATCGCCGCGTTCCTGCCCATCGTCGTCGGCATCACGTCGATCGTCACGACGCTGCTCGTGCTCGTGCTCATGACGCGGGTCACCGAAGTGTCGACGCATGCGCTCACCGTCGCGACGGCATTCGGTCTCGGGTTGTCCATCGACTTCGGCCTGTTGATGGTGTCGAGATTCCGCGAAGAACGCGACAGCGGTAAGGAACACCAGGCGGCGATCGTCGCGACGGTGGCCACCGCGGGCCGCACCATCATCTTCAGCGCGGCGACGGTCACCCTGGCGATGCTGTCGCTGCTGGTGTTCCCCACGTATTTCCTGCGCTCGGTCGGCATCGCCGCGAGCGCTACCGTCATGCTGTCGGCGTTGAGCGCAATCATCGTGCTGCCCGCGATGCTGTCGCTGCTGGGAAAGCGCATCGACTCGCTGGCCATCATCCGGCGGAAGACGCCCCCGTCCGCGGACTCCGCGTTCTGGCGGCGGTTCGCCGCGGCGGTGATCCGCCGCCCGCTCATCTACGCCTTGCCCGTCGTCGTGGTGCTGATCGGTCTCGGGGTTCCTTTCCTGAAAGTGCAGTTCACCAATCCCGATGAGCGCGCGCTACCCACCGACTCGAACGCACGGCTGGTGGCCGAGTCGTTACAGCGGGACTATCCGCTGGATCCCTCCCAGGCGATCACCTTGGTGACGCAGAACAACGCCGACGCCCTGGAGACGCTTGCCGCCGATGTCTCCCAGATGCCCGACGTGGTACTCGTCAACGGATCCGTCGGCAAGTTCGAGCGCGGCGCGCGCGCCGGCGAGGCCCCGCCCAGCGAGAGTGATGGCGCGGCCTACGTGTTGGCATATCTTGCGGTGGACTCGGATTCACAGGCAGCAGAACAGCTTGTGCACGACATCCGCGCGAAGATCACGGACAAGCAGGTCGAGGTGGGCGGACCGACGGCCACGCTGATCGACAGCCGGTCCGCGATCGCACAGCGGCTGCCGTGGGCGATCGGATTGATCGCGGTATTCACCTTCATCCTGCTGTTCCTGTTCACCGGCAGCGTCGTCGTCCCGGTGAAGGCGCTGCTACTGAACCTGTTGGTGCTGTCCGGAGTCCTCGGCGTCATGACGTGGATCTTCCAGGACGGGCATCTGTCGTCGCTGCTCGGATTCACGCCTGCTCCACTGAATTTGTCGATGGTGGTTCTGCTCTGCGCCATCGCGTTCAGCCTCTCGGTCGACTACGAGATCTTCCTGCTGAGCCGCATCAAGGAGGCCCGGGACTCGGGCATGTCGAACGACGAGGCAATCGTCGTCGGACTTGGCCGGGTTGGCCGGATCGTCACCAGCGCAGCACTTTTGCTGACCATAACTCTGGTCTCGTTCGCCAACGGAATGTCGTTCATGAAGATGTTCGGTATCGGCACGGCGCTGGCTGTCGTGATCGACGCGACGATCATTCGTGGCGTCGTCGTACCGGCGTTCCTGCGTCTGGCAGGCGAACTCAACTGGTGGGCGCCGAAACCGTTGCGGTGGCTGCACTCCCGTATCGGTATCAGCGAGGCGCTGTCCTTCGCCGTGGAAGAGGCGACGCTGGAGGTGCCCAGGCCCGCTGTTCTGTCGCTGAACTCGATGCATGCGGCGCCTCCGGTCCGCACGCCGGCCGAACTCGCCCGCCGGGTCCAGGTCATCTCCGGTCAGCACCTCGTTGCGAACGTGAACGGCATCGTGATCGTGGTGGCCAACCGCAAGTCGCTGGCGCAACAGGCGATGGCCGCCCAGCAGATGTCGCATCTTGTCGAGATCGTCCGGCGGAGCGAACCCGCGATGTTGTCGTATGCATTCTCTCAGCTCGCCCAGAGCGGCACGTGGAGCCGCGATCTCGCGGAGGTCGGCATCGTCGTGCCCACCGAAACGGGAATGGAGATCTTCTTGTGTGGCGGCGTCACGGTGGCGCTCGACGACGGCACAGGGGTCACCCTGATCGAGGGCCGCAACCGCTGCCTGCACCAAACGGTGCGGACACCCGGCGTCGCCGCGATCGTCACGGTCGACGAACTGGGTAAGCGGCCTGCCCTTCCCACGCCAGACCAAAACGCTGTCTACTCGATGTCCGACGGCGTTGTTCCGGGGCGCGGCGCGGTGGTGTGGTCGAAGGAGGCCGCGGCGACGACACGACCCGCGCGATGCGTGGTCCTCGACGACGATTCCCGGATCGAGGTCGACCGTGACTGCGTCGTCGGTCGATATCCGCACGACTCAGATGCGGCACGGCAGGGTCTTCGCCCGGTGTCTGTCTACGACCGGTCGGGCCTGATGTCCCGGGCGCACCTGGAGTTTCGGATCGTCGACGGCGAGCTGTTTGTCGTGGACCGGAACTCGACGAACGGCGTATTCATCCGTGAACCGGGACAGGACGGCTGGATGCGGCTCGACCCATGGCGGCCCATGGCCTTCCGGGACGGCGCCTCGGTGCGCGTCGGCGGTCGGACATTTCGGGTCCAGCAGCCGCAGGCCAGGCAGCAAGAGCGGCGCGAGCAGGATCGCGTGCCGGCGATGTCGGTCTAGATGTACTGCCCAGGCAGGTTGGTCAACCGCGTTATAGGCGGGACCTTCCCGATCGCCGAGTGTTGCCGGTGGTGATTGTAGGTGTGAAGCCAAGGTGCCAGAGCGGATCGGCGCTGGGCCTC
>Ga0315336_1000558_pt1 | contig 97296 bp, 83 predicted proteins | sample ASW5metaG_FD_204512 | JGI IMG/M metagenome (GOLD analysis project Ga0315336, IMG submission 204512) | Ammonia-oxidizing marine archaeal communities from Monterey Bay, California, United States - ASW #5 | ecosystem: Environmental > Aquatic > Marine > Intertidal zone | place: USA: California...
CCCCGGACGACAGCCAGTGCGCTGGCACGTATCTGGACTGGGGTGCCAGCCCTGATGTGTGGTTCAACGTCTCAGCTCCCAGCGATGGTCTTATGACCATCAGCCTGTGCGATGCAGCTTCCTACGACACCTCCTTGGTGCTGTACGAGGGTGCTGACTGCAACAGCCTCGCCCAAGTCGCCTGCAATGGTGACACCGCGGTCGAGACTGGTTGTCAGGCGTACTACAGCGGCATTTATGATCACCCGATCACAGATGGCGGCACGTACTACATCCGCATCGGTGGATGGAATGGTGCTGCTGGTCCAGGCAACATGACGATCGACATCGTGGGTGGCAACACTGAAGGTGCATGCTGTGTTGCTGGTGGCTGCGTTGGCGAAAACACCTTCGGCGACTGTGAGGCCCTTGGTGGCTTGTGGAACAATGGCATGACTTGTGCCGATGTTTCCTGCCCCCAGCCGTACATTGCTGGTGGCTGTGATGAAGACGAAGCCGATCAAGGCTGCGTCTGCTTCGTCGATGGCGACGACGCTGAGACGGACTGTAATGGTGGTCTGAACAACGTGGTACCCACTTACACGACGCTCACACTTGGTTCGTCCATGTGCGGCACTTCTTCAGTGTGGCTCGATGGCCCCACTGGTGGCCAGTACCGTGACCTTGACTGGTGGCACAACGCCGACATCAACGCCGGCGGCACGTTCACCTTTTCCATTGGTTCCAACCATGTAGACGTCTGCATGGTTCTTAATGAAGACACTGGCGCAGTTGACTACGCTGTCGGGAACATCCCCGGCTTCGGAGCGGCAGATACGATTGCCCTCCCCGCAGGGAACTGGTGCGTCATCAGTGGCTCCACCGACTGGAACGTCGGCGTCTTCTGTGGCTCTGGCCTCGATACCTACACCCTCCTCGTGGAGTGAGTCAGTGGATTCAGGCCTCGGCTTGAACCCGCACAATCCGTTCAAACCACACCCCTCGGCCATCGGGCCGGGGGGTGTGTCTTTCATGGCCCTTTTTTTATGTGCTCCAACCCACTGCCAGTGGTATAGATACAGTGGTGATCCCACACCCCAAGTAGCCAATTATCGGCACCCAAATGACCCTGAGACACGAACTCTCCACCATGCGCCTCGCTTCCTTGTTGCTGCTGTTGTCCATGCTCCCCGTTGCCCTTGCAAACGGGCAGGGCACGATCCTGCTCGATCAGATCGGCGCCGCCGACGGCAGTGACATCAACACGTTCGCCGTGCTGCAGAATCAAGTCGATCCAGCCAACCCCGCATGGGACACCGCCATCATTGAACCGTTCCAGAACCCCGACGGGCTACCGTTGTCACGGATCGACACGGTCATCGGTGGCAGCAGCGGATACAGCGGCATTGACGGCATCGCAGCCATGCGCCTACTCGTATTCACCAGCATTGAGGCCGCGGTCAATGGAGACCTATCCGGAGATGTGCTGGAAGTCGAAGTGCCGGGGGCACCGCAGGCCGACTCGGACTGGGCTTGGGCCGGCACACGCGATCTCGTGTCGATCCACGGCGGACCATGGTCATGCCCAGCAGGCTCACACTGGATTGCCGTGGTCCCAGTCAACGAGTTCTCGACCAATGGCATGACAACGCAGATCGCCAGTTGGATCGGCGACGACACGTGTTGGCAGGTCAACCCGTCCGGCAGCAATGGTTGGACAGAACAGGAACTGCCGTACAACGCCGCCATCCGCATCGCCGCAGGGGCATGCGCATTGCCACTTCCTGAACAGTGCACCGGTGACGTGTCAGGGGGCGGTGGCAGCGAAGGCCCCGATGGCGTCGTGAATGTGGATGACCTGCTCACTGTGATCGCGAACTTCGGCGCTGTTGGCGACAACTGGATACGACCGACCGGAGACTGCGCTCCTCTGCCATTCGGTGATTGCGAAGTCACTGTCGACGATCTGCTCCAGGTCATCAGCGACTTCGGCGCCGACTGCATTCCGACCGGCGCATGCTGCTTCGGACTGGATGGTTGCCAGGACGCCGTCACGGAGGCGGGCTGTGCAAGCCAGGACGGCGACTGGCTTGGCGATGAAACGCTGTGCACCGCGTGCATCGTTGGCGCCTGTTGCTCCCCTGACGGATCTTGCCTCGAGGTGCTCGACACAAACTGCACAGGCATTGGCGCCACCTTCCACGGCGCCGGCGTCGCCTGCGATGACGTAGAGTGCACACTGATTTCCGGTGCCTGCTGCGTGGATACGGAGAACTGCCTTGTAGGCACAGTCGCCGAGTGTCTGAGCTTCGGCGGCGTCTTCATGGGTGATGGCACGACGTGCGTCGATGCATTGTGCGGCGCTGTCAACAACTCATGCGAGACCTCGCTTCTGGCCATCCTCGGCCCGAACCCCTTCGACACAACCAATGCCACCGACAGCGGATTCGGGCCACCCGACGAGAATATGTGCCCGGGCACGTTCCTGAACTGGGACGACTCGCCCGACGTCTGGTTCCGCTGGGTCGCGCCGTGGGACACGCTGCTGACGATCACTACGTGCGACGAGAACTCGTTCGACACCTCGATCGTCGTCTATGAAGGACCCAACTGCCCCAACCTGGCCCAGATCGCCTGCAACGGCGACGGCGACGGTGAGCTGGGCTGCCAGACGTATTGGTCTCGGATCGTCAATCTTCCGGTGTACGCGGGGCAGCACATCTGGATTCGCGTAGGCGGCTACGACGGCGCAGTGGGCGCCGGCACGTTGACGCTTGAGGCGGACGAAGACCAGATCCCCGGCGCCTGCTGCGTGGACGGCACGTGCATCCCAGAGCAGACCCAGTTCCAATGCATGGCGCTCCTTGGCGTGTATATCGGCCCCATGGCCTGCGATGACGTGCAGTGCCCAGGCGATGTCACGCCCTGCGAAGGAACAACCGGCGAGGATCCAGTGGCACCGGCGGACGACTGGATCTCCGGTACTTCCGACACCGGCGTAGGCATCATGCGGGCGCAGAGCGTTGTGGTTTCCGGCATCCAGACGCTCACCGTGCATGGCTTGTCACTGTCCTTCAGCGGAGGCTGGGCGCCCTGTACCGATCCCGACATGACCTTCGACGTGCGTGCCTGGGATTCCGGCGCAGACGGCCTGCCCGGCGAACTCCTGCTCGAGTTGCAGTCAGTGCCAGCCAGCATGGCGTTGACAGGAACGGTGTATCCAACGGCCTTGGGCAACTTCGGCCTTGTGGCCTGGACGATCGATGTCGCTTCCGATGTCAACGCCCGATGGCTCAGTGTGCAATCCAACAGCGTTGAGACAGGCGATTGCCTGTTCCTCTGGATGTCCTCGACCGAAGAAGGCATGGGCTACTCGCTGGTCGACGACGGCAGCGGATGGCAGGACGAGCACTTCGACTTGAACTACTGCATCGAAGAGTGACGTTGCACGGTGATGTGACGGTCCACGCCGTCCACCTGTACATGCTGACGTTCGCCGCCGGGCCACTCGATAACCAGCGAAGTCACTCCAGTCGCCATTCCCAGCCCAAACGTCACCGGCAACTCGACCTGCGACAGATACGACCGCGTGGGCTGCACTTGACGTCGTTGCGTCATGCCGCCGATCGTCACTTCGATCCAGGCGCCCAGACCCGACCGATTGGCTGACTGGGCATCCTCCAGCGACACCCTCAACCAGTGGTGCCCGGTGCCCTGCTCGTTACGCAGCAGCAGCGGCCGGTCACCCGGCTGCGTGATCACCAAGTCCAGGTCGCCGTCGCCATCGATGTCCGCATACGCCGCACCGCGTCCGACGATCGGCCGAGACAAGTCCCCGGTCAGTGCCGGCGGCACTATCTCGAAACACGTGGCACGATCAGCCCCCGCATTCCAGAACAGTTGCGCCGGCTGGTGATAGGACTGGTTCGGCTGCACCTGCGCAATCTCCTCCTCGAGATGGCCGTTGGTCTGGAACAAATCAAGACGACCATCGAGGTCGTAGTCCAGAAACAACAACCCAAAGGACAGTTGCGGCCGGGTCGGTGCGCCGATGCCCTCGACCGTCGCTTCGTCGCTGAAGTACAGGCCCTGGCCGGCGTCGACATAGAAACTGGTCATCTCATTGGCGAAGTTGCCGATCCCCACGGCCAGCGCGTCGTCGTTGCGGTAGTACCCCACGTCGATGCCCATGGCTCCCGTCGACATGCCACGCGGGTCATACGCGATACCAGACGCCTCGCCGACCTCCTCGAAAGCGCCATCGCCGGCGTTGCGGAACAGGAAGTTCCGCGTTGTGTCATTGGCCACAATGAAGTCCATGTCACCATCGCCGTCCAGATCAGCCGGCGCTACCGCCAGCGCCTTACCAACCGGCACGCCGGTAGCACTGTTGACTACGTGCAGTCCCGCCTGTTCGGAGATGTCGGCGAACTGTCCGCCGTCATTTCGATACAGCTGACAGTGCGCGCCGACGTACTGCTTTGGAGGGCCATAAGCACGATCGGTGCCGTTCAATGTGAAGGCCAACTCGATGTCCTTTGATCGCGACCATTGAATGTACTGCGGCACAAAGAGGTCGAGATCGCCATCGCTGTCGATGTCAGCGAAGGCTGGCGAGGTGGACCAGGCAGTGCCATGACCCCCGACGCCCGCGCTGTCCGTGATGTCCTCGAAGCCGCTTCCGGTATTGCGCAGCAAGCGGTTCGCGCCGACGGCGGCGAGATAGACATCCACCAGACCATCTCCATCAACGTCCCCGCAGGCCACGCCTGTGCCGTACATGGACGGCCCAAGCGGCCAGCCACTGTCTTCGAACGCTCCGTTGCCGTCGTTGAGCAACAGGACGCCTGCCGAACTCGTGCCGGCCTTGTCCGAGTGTGGCCACCAGGCGCCATTGACCAACAGCAAGTCCTGATCGCCGTCGTTGTCCACGTCCAGGAAGGCAGCACCGGAGCCCATGGTCTCCGGAAGCAACTTCTCCCCTTCGGCCCCGGAGACATGCGTGAACTCAATCCCTGCGGCGTCTGTCACGTCCGTAAAGGCGACCCTCGGCAGAATGGCCTCTTCAGCAACCAGCACCCTCGGTGGTGCGGTGTCCTTCGCGAGCGTCTCTTCCTGTGTATCCCCCATCAAGGCAAAGATGCCGACACCGGTACCGATCAGGATCAGGATGCACAGCATGGCGATCAGGCTGCGACGAACCGCCACGCCGATGGCTTCGTCGTCGCCGCCTTCGGGCACGTATCGATCGCGTTGAGATTCGTCGTGCGTCACGATACGCCTGCTTTTGGCCCCGCCTGCAGCGCGTCTCTCGGGGCGAGGTCGTAGATCTTGACCGGCTCGGCCGCTTCATTGGCCGCGGGGTATCGCCGTCGGGCCTCTGACACAGCGTGGTCTCTGGCGTTGTCGTCGATCTTGTACTTGGCATGCAGCGACTGATGCTTCGCTGAAAGATCGGCATTCTGCAGATCTCGGTACACCAGCCCCAGGCCATAGTGCGCCGCGGCACTCTCTGGATCGAGCGCCAGCGACTGGTGATAGACGGCTGCGGACTCGGCCAGAAGCGCTTCGCGGCGGACACGGTGGTCGTCACCACGTTCACGCCGCGAGCGTTGATACAGCGTTGATGCGAGTTCGTTGTGCACGCGCCAGTCTTCCGTGAAATCAAAGCCTCGGCCGGCTGCCTGCTCGAAGCCACCATCAAGAATCTGTCGGTACTTGGCGATAGCCTCGTCCAACCGACCGTTCTGACGATCCACCTGGCCGCCGAACCACAGCAGATGCCATTGACGTGCGGCAGGATCATCCAGCGACGCAGCTCTCGCGAGGGCAGCCGGAGCCGCCTCGGTGACCTGCCCGTCCTTCAGATAAACGCGAGCGAGATTGATCGGACCATCCGGACGACCGAACGCCTCGACACGGGCAAAGGCCGCCTCGGCACCCTTGAGTTCACCCTGCCCGCCCTTGCGGAACAAGCCAATGCCGTAGTCGTTCCAGCGGATCCACTCGGGCACGGGACTGGGGTCGGGCGTGTCGACCGACGACCCACCCGCAACGGCCAACGTAATAGAGTCCTCCGCCAAGACGGTGATAGGCAATGTGTTCACCCAGTGGGCATCATCGTGAATCAGACGCATGTACTCGGTGTCGAACTTGCGGTACTTCAGTTGCGCGGTGATCGTAACTGGCCCGGCGCAGTCCTCGGGTACCTGAAAGCCGTAGTGCACGACATCGGCCGCGCCCGGTGGGATCTGATGGCTGTAGAGGGCCGTGAAGATGTCCTGTGGATTTCGACGGTTGATGCGATTGCCCTCGCGATCGATCACGAACGCATTGACGAAGTGGCTGTACGGATCCACGACGCCGCCATCATCCATGGCGCCGCTTCGGCCGGTGACACTGCCGTCGCAGGTCACCGTGACATCCATCCAAACTTCGTTCGAGTCCGCAGTGCCCTGCGTGAAGATGTGCCCCATCTTGACCGTGCGAATAATGGTATCCAACAGGTAGTGGCCGCCGGGCTGCAGCGAGGGGGCCTCCAGATCCAGTGGCGCGGTGACAGCGCCTGCAAGCGTTCCGCCCTCATGCAACGCAAATAGGTCAAGACGCATGACGCCCTCAAGGAACTCCTGATGCTTGCGGATCGCCTCTTCACCGCGCGGCATGGTGACCATGGTGGGCATGGCCGTGTTCGCCGAGGGGAACATGTGGTCGTGCACCTTGAGATCGCCTGAGTCGTCACGCAACGCGGCACCGAAGTCACCTGAAGCCATGAGCGGCATGTGGCACCCGTTGCAGTTCACCTGCGCGACCGGCGGGTAATAGAAACTCGTGATGCCGTGGCCGGACACGCCAGAAAGGCGAAATGCATCTTGATGGTCCTGGCCACGGAGCCATTTGTACTTGTTGAGCTCCTCGGGGAGATGCACCTTGTGACACGTGCCGCAGAACAGATCAGTTTGATGCAACGGCTTCAGGAATGTCTTCTTGTGGAACTCGGGCTTGGCCTTGACCAGTTGCTGGTTGATCCACTGCAACGTCGAGTCTTCACTGAACGCAAATGGGTAGTGCGGCGGCTCATCGATGGTGTAATCAGAGTTGCCACGCGGTGAGTTGATATGCGTGATGCTGTGGCACACCGTACACGTGACGCCTGCGCTGGCCGTCGGGTCGTTCTTCATGTCGTAGTCGGGATCGTTGAACGCCCCGCTGAAGAAGGGCACGGGATCGTGACAGCCCGCACAAAAGCGGCTGGCGTTGACCGTGCCGTCTTCTTCCATGGCGTTCTCCCGAGTCTCGGTGACGGAGAAGAGATACGCGGGGTTGTTGAACGAACTGAACCTGTGGACCGAGTGCAACCACGAGTCGTGAATGTCCGCATGGCAGATCAGGCAGTAGTCGTCGTTCTGCAGTACTTCCGCCGGAATGAAGTCGCCTGACACGGTCCGTGCCAACGAGGGGAAGAAGTACTGGTCGCCCTCCGGGTTGCCCACGGTGTTCCATTCGCGAGGATCCTGTGACTGCAGCACGACCATGATCAACGCGAAGGCGCCACCTACGGTGGCCCACACACCACCAACGCGCCACCGGATCGGCACGCCCACCAGCCGGTGCAGCAGGAAGAGCCACACGGCCATCAATGGCGTGATGACATGCATCCACCAGAAGATATTTCTGGCCAGAGGACTCTTGATGACAATGATGCCGTCGATGCGCATCAGTACGATGCCGGTCAGCAGCACCAGTACCGCTGTGATGAGCAGGCCGTAGCCAACCTTGGCCGCCCGCTTGTTTGGATGCTTGCGGCCCTTGGCCATGTGCGACAGGCCGAAGATCACGAAGGGTACGATCAAGACCAGTCCAAGCACGAGGTGCGCGATGAACATGACCAAATAGAACCAGTTCTCATGCGTCTCACCGGTCACGAGACCAAGCACGCGGATGCCCACCAGATAGATTGAGTTCACCACCAGCAGTGCGAACAGGAAGAACACCACCGCGAGCATCTTGGCGAGACGGGGCGGCAGGACCGGATCAGGTCGGCGAACGGCGGGTTGTGCGTCTGGGTCGGTCATGGATCAGCAGGCGATCATCGCCCATTGACCGGTCTTCGGCCATTGTGCAGGTCGAGGCCCACGATTTTCATGCTCCAAAGTCTGCTCAACGACCGTCCCGGTACCGAACTCGAGTGGCATCCAACAGGTCGGCGGCTGTGGCATCGCGAGCACCCGGGATCGGCTCGACCGTCGCTCCGGTTCGAGTCATGAAGTCCATGTCCTTGGCCCAGCCTCCAAGGTCCAGCACATGACGTCGATGCATGCCCATTGGGGGACCGTCGGGAAACCAGAAGTTGACCCGTACTGCCTCACCGACCCCGAACACGGCCAAGGCACCATCTCGGTCCTGGACAAGCGGCAGGACGTCGCCCAGAGCGCTGTAGAGGCCTCTCTGGGTACGCGTGTCCCAGAAGGGGCTGCGAGCGTCCCAATCGTAGTGCGGCCGCCTGTGGGGGCCGTCCGTGCGTGTGGGGTAGCCCGCCTCGAAGAGTTCGGCCATGGCAGGCCGTGTCTCATGCACGACGGCTTCGGGGCAGTCCTGGGCCCAGGCGATCCGGAGATTGTCGATGTAGCACTCCAGCGTGGTGCGGATGCGAATGTTCTTTGCACCAGCGGGCAGGTTGGGCAGTGGGAGCACCATGGTCCGCGGCATGCCAGCGGGATAGCCCACGTGCTCGGCGACCTGTATCCAGAGGTTCCCGTTGACTTGCACTTCAATGGACAACGGCGCATAGATGACGCCTGCCTGCCACGCCGCGAACATGGTCTGGGCATACGGGTATTCGACCCAAGCGTCGAGCACCAGCAGCGGCGTGCCTTCGTGGGCGTCGAAGGCTTCGTTGAAGAACGCCGCCAGATCAAAGGGCTCGACTGTGCGCCCGATGAACCGCGTGTGCACCGGTCCGGGGTCGGCGGCGATGCCGTCGCGTTGCGTGATTGCTTCGGTGATGTCGCGGCCGTCCGTGGTGTGTGCCGCGTACGGCGACATGGTGTGTTGGCTGAAGAGCAACGCGCCGGTGGGCGACGCGCCGCCGGTGCCCATGCGTTCGTCGGGCAGCACTTCCCAGCCTTCCGGCAAGTCGACGCTCAACATTGTCACGTCGTCCAGGTAGCACGTCTCCTGCATGGGTTCGGCGATGACCATGTCAAGCATGCCGTTGCGCGGCTGTACTGCGCCCACGGGCAGCAGCACACGTTCCCATGGGCGAGGCTCGGCGTACGTCCCGGGCTTGAGCAGGAAGCCCAGCCCCCCCACACCTAGGCAGTCCGTGATGAACGACATGCGTTCGCCGTCCCAGCCGAAGAGCACCGGGCAGGAGCTCAACTGCCGTTGCGTTTCCACGATGGTGTGGACGTCGCCGGGCTTCAGGTTCGCCTCGGTTTGGTACACACCGTCGGTCCAATCGATGGCGACGAAGTCAATGGCGTCGGCGCCGCCGAGGCCGATGGAGATCGGCTGCAGATTCTGTCCGGGGCCTGCGGTGTTGCGCACGGCGCCGGTGATGGTCCAGCGTGTGCCCACGCGAGCGGCCACTGTTGTGCCGATCCCGCTGGCGTTGGAGCGGATGCTCTGACCGGGATCGGTGCGGCCGGACAACTCGATGCCGACGAAGGGGAAGCGGCCTGGCCCAGAGGGAATCGTGATGATCGAGCCACTCGCACCCGCTGCGATGTACCCGGGCCCTTGGCCGGTGTCTGTCGTGCACAGTGTCCAATGTTCTTGGCCCAGAAAGGACTGAAGCTCCGTGCCGTCATGGGCCAGCACACGCATGACCGGCAAGTTTTCCAGCGGTGGCTCGAACCAGCCGGAATCGCACAGGACGTCCATGGCGCCATCGCCAGTCAAGTCCGCAACGGCCAAGTGTCGGGGACGACGTTGACCTCGCGTCGCCGTGAAATGATCCAGTGCCGGCGGCTCGGTGAGCCCCTTGGCCAAGGCGGTCGACTGCCACGGACCCGCTGATCGTGACCAGACATCGACGCCCCCGTCGTCGGCCAGGGTCACCACGTCTATCGCGCCATCGGCGTCAAAGTCAGATGCCACGGCAGCATTGGCCTTCGTCTCCAGCAGGGCTGACCAACCCTCGTCCACGGCATGCCAACTCCAGAGCCGGTCATTGATCCAAGCACGATGTGGTGGTGCTGCATTGAGGCACAGCACATCGGTGTCGAGATCCCCGTCGAAGTCGGCGACGACCAGTGCGCGTCCTTCCCTGCCCTCGCCGCCGGCGGCAGACGGGCCGAAGGTGCGGCCAGTGATGTCCTGCCAACTGCCGTCACCGTTGTTGTTCACCAGTTGAAGGCGACCGTCCGATTGTAGGAACAGGGCGTCAAGATCTCCGTCATGGTCGGCATCGAAGAGCGCGCCGTCCACAGTCTCCGTCGATTCCCCTCCGTCGAATCGAGATCCCCTTTCGAAGATCAAATCTTCGCGGCCGAGCCACAACTCGTTGATGCCGTTTCGCAGCAGCACGACATCAATATGCCCGTCGGCGTCGACGTCACCCCAGAGGGCCCCGCGCACCAACGCGACACGTGCGATCAGTGGTGCATCTTTGGAGATGGCCCACTGCCCGACGTCATCCAGATACGAACCACCGCCGAGCACCATCAACTCGCAGTAGTCCTTGGTAGGGCACAGCACCAGCGTGCGCTCGTCGATGCGGGCGACGGAAATGCCCTCGTACGATGGGCAATGGTCACAGCCCTTGAATCCCAGTTCATCTCGATCAAAGACCGGTCCCTCAGGACGTGCCTTGGCCACAGTGACATCAACTTCGATTGCCTGAACTTCGGCCTTGGGACCCATCCGTGTGTACTTAAGCTCTGCGAGTACCGCCCGTGGGTTGTGTTCCATGCGCTGGAACGTCGCCAGCCAGGCATTGGCCAGTGCCGCATCACCCGAGCGTCGCGCGGACTGCGCACCGGCGTAGTAACTGGAACGCAGGTAGGGATCCATCGCAATGGACTTGGCGAACCACCCCGCGGCGTCGGCGCTTCGACCCAGTTGACCGAGTGCTTGCCCCGTGTAGTACGCCGCGTAGGCGTCTTTGGGATCCACAGTCGCGACACGCTCAAAGCACACCAACGCGCCCTCTGGGTTGCCCGCATTGAGCAACAGCAGTCCTTTGACGTAACGCGCCCGAAGGTGCTCGCCATCACGATCCAACACCGTCGCCAGCCTTGACAGAGCCGTGGCTTCGTCGCCGTCCAACTGCCGATTCAACTGCGCAATGGAGAGATCCACCAGCCCGTCCATCCACAGCGGGTGTGATTGTGTGAGCGTGTGCAGCTGATCAAATGCCTCTGCGTAGTCGTAACGCCCCATGGCCGCGATGGCGGCGTTGTGAACTCGAACCGAGTTGGCATCATCCGGTGCTGGCGAAGAGGGCGGCGTCGGCCTCGAACAGCCGCACTGCCCGAGCAACATGATCAATGACATGACCAATGGCTTGATCAACAAAAGGCGAGTCATGTGTCGTCTCCACGGGCGATCGTTATGCGGTCCTTCAGCGATTCAATCGTGATCGGGTGTTCGCCAGCGGGCGCAAAGCCAGACTGCTGTGCATAGGGATACGCCGTGCCACGATGGTGTGTCGTCATGTCGTGTCCTTGACGGCGATTGCGCTCATACCGCAACGCGCTAATGTTGATCGGTGCCACGATAACCCGTTCGCCGGGGCCTGGCTCTGCCTGTGCCAGAATGCGTCCGTCATAGTCCACGACCATCGATCCGCCCGGCCAGGAGAACGGTGGATACTGCGCACGGTGGGCACCTTGATTCGAGGCCACCACGAAACAGGTGTTCTCAGCGGCGCGGGCGCGGTTGAACAGCGTCCACCAGTCCATCGGTGGCGTGGCACCCCAAGGGTCCATGTAGGCGCTCACCCGGCAGAGCACTTCGGCGCCCTTGTGCCGCAACTCGCGCAGCACTTCCGGAAACAGCCAGTCGTAGCACACGGCTACGCCGATGCAGCCGATGTCCGTGTGCGCCACGGGCAGATGATCCCCCGTCGGATCAATGTCATGCGGCGACGCATGCACCTCCCATGGAATCCATGGGTTGAGTTTGCGGTACTTCAACTCGACGCCACTGGGGCCAACCAAGAGTGTCGTGTTAAAGAGCACGTCGGGCCCGATGTCAGGGTCGATCTCCAGAAAAGTTCCGGTCTGAACCCAGCAGCCGTATTCGGCGCAGAAGCGTGTGTAGGTGTCGACGTGTTCGTTGGGCAACTCGACGGCAAGATCCCGTGCGAGAGCGTCGACCGTGTCGTGGATCGGCACCGCGTGTGAGAACTCCGGATACACCAGCAGTCGAACGTCAAAGAATGGTTCATAGCCCACGATGGTCTGACGGGCGATCTCAAGCATGTGGTCCACACGCGAGCCGATCTCGTCACGGTGCCGAGGTGCGTCAAAGGCCGTCTGCACGGCGGCGGCGTAGTACGGCGCAATGTCCTGTATGGGAGTCTTGCCTGACGGCAAGTCGGGGCCCGAATGGGCAGTTGAAGGAGGCACGGCCATGCAATCGGATTCTAGGCGCACCAACCGGCGTATCATCGTGCCCATGGCCGCCCGATTTGTCATTGTGTTGTTGGTTCTGCAGACCCTGCAGGGGTGTGATGCACCCGTTCCGCCGGTGCAGCCGCTGCCCGGCAACCTGTCAGCAGCTGAGGCAGCCGTGCGTGAGGCTGTGCAGGCAGCACACCAGCAGGCCAGTGCCAGCCCGGAGCGGGCCGAGGACCGGATCACCTTGGCGCTGGTTCTGGATGCCAACGGCTTCGAACCCCAAGCATCTCAGACTTGGACAACCGCCAGAACCATGGCGCCATCGGATCCCAGACCAGATTTTTTCCTCGCCATGCAGGCCGCTGACGACAGCACGTTGGCCGAAGCGATCGAAGCGATGGACAGGTCGATCGCCATTGATGATACGTATGCCCCGTCGTTCTGGCGATCGGGGCTTTGGGCCCTCGATTTGGGCCAGGCCGACAACGCCACGGCCCGCTTCAATCGAGCGGTTCAGATCGACCCCGCAGCGGCGGCTGCGCTGATCGGCCTGGCCCGGGCGGACCTGGACCGCGAGAACATCGCCGGCGCCATCAGCCGGCTGCAGCGCTTGGCTGAACGGTCAACACATCCACATGTCCGCTACCTGCTTGGGCAGGCTTTGCGTCGAGGTGGTCGCAACGAAGAGGCTGCCGCATTCCTACAGACGGGCAGCCCTGAAGCTCCGAACTATCCCGACCCGCGCGGCGACCAACTGCTTGACGCCCAACGCGGCCTCGACGCCGAATACAGCCGCGCCGATCGCCTGCTTACCTCCAATGACCTGGCCAAGGCACAACGCAGCATCCAGGCGGCACTGCAGGTCTTTCCGCAGGACATTCACCTTCTCAGCAGACTGGGCGAGGTGCATCGCCGTCGAAACGACGTTCCTGCATGGCTTCGCGTAGCCAAACGCGCTACCGCCATTGATGCCACGTCGTTCGCTGCACTGCTGAATCTGTCCATGGCGTTGCGTGCCAATGCCCAGCCAGGTCCAGCACTCACCGCCGCCATGGATGCCGTCGCCGTCAACCCAGATGTACCTGACGGACATCTGCAGGTCGCCCGCCTGCATTTGATTCAACGTCGAGCTCCGGATGCAGTGACCTCGCTGGATCGTGCATTCGCACTCGGCGTGACCAAGCCCGAAGAGCGACTGCAGTACGCCGCTGTCTTGCTGGAGGTTGGCCGTTTCGAAGACGCCATTGCGCAGGGCGAGTCTGTCATCAATGCGTTCCCACGCACGCCCCCGGCTTGGATCATTCTCGCGAGGGCCCACCGGTCCGCAGGTCGCCTCCCGGTGGCCTTCGAGGCCGCCATGGCAGGTCTCCAACACACCCCAGGCCATCCACAACTGACTGCGCTGGCTGAAGAACTCCGCGCCGAAGGCCTGGCCCAACAGGAGGCCGGGCGTTGAAACGCTGCTTGTGCACGCTGCTGTTTCTGGCGGGTTGCAGTGATCCAAGTCCCCGGGTCACCGAGACAGTTCCGCAGGACCATCCGCTGCTGACCGACCACACCGAAGCATCTGGCGTTGACTTCACGTGGCATTCCGGCGCCAGCGGCTCGTATTACATGCCGGAGATCATCGGCGGTGGCGGCGGGCTGTTCGACGCCGACGACGACGGCGACCTCGACCTGTACCTCGTCCAAGGCGGTCACATCGCCTCCGACGGCCCCCATGGGCTGCCTGACACGTTCATGCGGAACGACGGCAACGGCACCTATACCCGGAGCCCGATCGGCGTCGACCTGACTGACTATGGCATGGGCGTGGCCACCGGCGATGTGGACAATGACGGCGATGTCGATCTCTACGTCTTGAACCTCGGTACGAATCGCCTGCTCCTGAACAACGGCAACGGCACCTTCACCGATGGCACGGCGCTGTCTGGCACGGGCGATGCTGGCTGGAGCGCAGCGGCCGCGTTTCTGGACCACGACCACGACGGCGATCTGGACCTCTTCGTCGTGAACTATCTCGCGTGGACGCCCGCGTCAGCCATCGACTGCTCCGACTCCACCGGGGCCCCGGAATACTGCTCCCCTGATAACTTCAAAGCCCCCACTGTCGATCGACTGTTCCGCAACGACGGCAATGGTCGCTTCACCGACATCACGACTGCAGCAGGCATCAACGCCAAACCCGGAACAGGACTGGGCATCGTCGCCGTGGACTTCGATCGCGACGGCTACCAAGACGTCTTCGTTGCCAATGACCTGATGCCCGATCACTTGTGGCACAACAACGGCGACGGCACGTTCTCCGAGATCGCGATGCAGACAGGATGCGCTATGGACGACGAAGGCAAGGCCAAGGCCGGCATGGGCGTTGACGCGACGGACATCGACAACGACGGCGATTTGGACCTCATCGTCTGCAATCTGAAGAACGAGTCCGACTCCTTCTTCCGCAACGACGGCGACTACTTTGTCGACATCACATCGAAGGCCGGACTGCGTTCAGCGACACGCGTCAACACAAGATTCGGACTTGGCTTCGTAGACTTCGACAACGACGGACACCTTGATCTCTATGAAGCCAACGGCGCGGTCCTTCGCCCTGCACACCTTCCTGATGGTGACCCCTACGCCCAACGCAATCTGCTGCTGCTGGGCGGCGCCGACGGACGATTTCGAGCCACTGCACTGCGTGGCAGCGTGGACAACCATCAGGCCATGTCTTCACGCGGCGCGATCTTCGGTGACATCGACAACGACGGCCGCATGGACGTGATCGTCATCAACCGCGACGCCCCCGCACGCGTCTACCGAAACACCGCCACGCCACGGAACTGGATCACGTTTGATGTTCGCAACGACTACGGCGCTCCAGCGCTTGGCAACATTCTGGAAGTGACGGTCGACGGCAACACCATCACCAGACCCGTGAAGAGCGCCTGGTCCTACATGACCGCCAACGACCCCAGAGTCCACATCGGCCTCGGGCAATCCACCGAGGCGACGGACGTGAAGATCACACAGCCTGATGGCCTGTATTGGGCAATCCCCGGGCGATTCGAACCCAACCAGATCCATCGAGTTGACCGCCCGAAGCCAACTGGCACCAAGTAAGCACGCTGGGCAAACCACACCCACTGGTAAAAGACCGGACCCTCTGACGAGGTTTTTTTGCGCCCCAAGATCTTGTGGTCCAGTCCCAAGTAATCACTGCACCTCGCACCAAGCCACTGCAAGACCCCGCCTTGCGCACGCACGCCCGTTGTTATCAGATGGCACCAATCCCGCTGACCTGCCGAAACCCCTTGCTCACCAACGAGGAGTTCAAGCACGCCATGCAACCCAAGACCTATCTGATCGACGCCATCCGAAGCCTGAACCCCACCGCCTCTGCCGCCTGGCTGGACCGATTCGAAGCCAACTTCCTGCGGTCCTACCTCGATCACCTGCTCACAGCCAGCGCCCCTCGCGGCAGCAGCTGGATTCGCCCCAACGACACACCCGCCGTCATGGCCGCCTGACCACCCCCTCTCTGACCCCACAGCCTCCCTCCTCCTTCCGGGGGCCTCCAAAACATGTTTCGCAGCCGGTACCGACCCGCAATGGTCAATGGTGGGGTACCGGCTGCGTCTTGTTTTGAGGCATGGTGCAGATGATCGCGGGCAGGGGCTCAGTCGCCGTCTACATCGTCCGCCGGCGGAGGCGGCACGATCGTGTCACCCTGGTCCAGCAGACCTGGCACATCGGATGCGGTGAGCGACGCATCGCCCCCATCTCCCCCATCACTGGCACCAGCGCCAATCTGATCGAACTGCCGCTTCAACAGACTCAACTGCAACAAAGACTTCACCCGCGTCAACAGCTCGTGCTTATTGACCGGCTTGGCGATGAAATCATTCGTGCCGCACTCAACAGCACGCTCGAAGTCAGCCACTTCATTCAACGCCGTCACCATGATTACGACCACGTCGCGCGTCGTCGGATTGGCCTTGATCTTGCGACAGACCTCGAATCCGGACATGCGCGGCATCATGACATCGAGCAGCACCAGATCCGGCACCTGAGCCGCAATGAGCTCCATGGCCACCACACCGTCTTCCGCCGTCTGCAACTGACACCCCAGCCCCTCCAGATAGGCGTGCATCAACTCAAGATTCTGAGGGTTGTCATCGACCACCAAAATCCGCGCCGCGGCCAGATCGGCCTGATCAATCGGCTGATCAAACGCCTGAGGACTGTCTTTGGTCGATCCCATCCACCAACTCCTTGTCTCCGGCCGCAATCGAAGAAGCGGGCCGCGTGAACCGTTGATCGTACCAGCGAGTACCTTTTATTGGCTGGCCGGTTAGAATGCTCGATCGCACCGCACCCACGGCACGTTGAGGAGCCCATCCACGTGAGCACGACGGACCAAACCCCCTGGACTGACCAATTCCGCACCCCCACGGTGACCCAGCTGCGCAACAACCTGCAAGCTGGAGCGGCGGACTTTTTTGACCGCACCCGCAAGTCGTTGCTGAAGATGGGCGGACTCGTTGAACACCCACGCTGGTACGGCGACTGCTGGTTCTGGTCTCTGGGCTACTTCATCGAAAACGAAGACACCGCTGACGACAACCCGATGGCGCTCCTGATCCCGGCCACCGAAGATCTCCAGTTGGCCATGCCGCTGGAAGCAGAGTTCATGGCCACCCTGAACGTCCGCCGACTCAAACGCGCCATTCGGGACGGTCTTGACCTCGGACAACAACCGTTCCACACGCGATGGGCCGTCTGGTCACTCTCCGCGGGTAACGTCACTGACGAAGTGCTGTGGGTCGTCACCGCACGCCACGCTTGGCTCATGGGCTGAGCATCAGCGAAGCAGCGCGCACTCAACGGCAACAACCGGCGGCACGCCATCGGCAGCGCTTCTCTCTACAAGCACCAGCACGACCACTGCACGCAATTCGGGTGACATCACTCGCAGCAACGCTCGAGAGAAGGCCACACGCTCACGGCGCAGTTGCAGGACGACTGCAAGTGCACGCGCATGACGCAACTGATCCGCGACACTCAACGCGTCGGCGACAACGGCCAGTTGGACCACGTGCTCCAAAAGCACATCGTCGCCCGCATTGACGTCAATCTCAGCGAGCACCAGTGGGTGCAGATCATGCACCACCACTGGACGCGACGGGACAATCACAACAGGCGCAACGGACTCGACAGGCATGGGATCTGATGGTGCCACTGTGGCGACAGACGCATCAACAGGCTCCACCGACGTCACCCCCGCCTGCGGCATCCAAGTAAACACAACTCCGACGCTCGCCACGAGCAGTGCCACCACGCACCACACAAGCCAACTCGAGCCCGGATCAACAGCCACATCCACCTGTGGTGCGCGCGCACGGCCTGACTGCGAGAACAACCGTATATCGTGCTGACGGAGCAGGATGATTCGCCGACGCCGATTCACGGTGCTGCTCCGTTTTTCAGTTGCTGCCACAGTGCTTCGGCCGCATCACCCTCGGGTGTTCCGGCCAACAACACACGCAGTTGCGCGGCCAGCTCAATCGCCGCCGCGGGATCGACGAACGCCAACATCCGAGCCTGCTCAACACGGGCATTGGCGGCCTGCGGCCCCCCGAATGCTGCAGCACGTGCCCAAGCGTCCGCGGCCAACGACCACGCCTGCACACGCGACGCTCTTCGTGCCAGTTGCACCTGCCCGGACTGACTCAGCACCTGCAATGCAGCAATGTGCCGTAATACCGCGACATCCAATGTCGGATCCGCAAGCACATGCCACGCCCAGCCGGACAGCATGCTTCGATGCACTGCGTCCGTTGTTTCACCAACAGTCAGGCTCAACGGAGACTTCTGGAGCAATCGCCCCGCCACCTCGGTCATCGAGCTGCCCAATGGTTCGTAATGCGACAACAATGCCAAAGCGACGCTGTCCAATGCCTCCGACGATTGGCCTGCAGCCCATGCCTCTCGAAGCACCAGCAGTGCCTGAGATGCGGCACCGCTCGACAACAACCAATGCGCCCGCTGTGATGCTTCCGCGGCGGACCCGTACTCCAACTCGATGGCCTGTAATGCCCGCTCTAGCAGCATGCCGCGACGAGCCTGCGGCAACTGCGCCTCGGGCAGGGCCGCCATGAGGCGCCCCGCCGCTGCTGCATTCGGAAGTCGCCACGCGGCCGCTTCTACGACCGCGGCTGCTGACGCTGACCGCTGGGCAGTATCGACCACCGCTGCCTGCCACGCGGCCCACGCCCTATCCTCACGAACGGCAGCCGCACCAGCCGTGTCAATCCCCTGCAACAACGCGTCGGCCCGCTTGGCTGTTGTCATCGAATGCGCTGCCAGACGCACGCAGGCGTCACTCCACCCTGGCCCCATTGAACCACGTTCCACCATGCGCTCCAGCAACGCCAGAGGCAGTGATGCAGCACCCTGCTCATCCCTGCGCGTTGCGGCTATCAATGCCAATGCATCCGCCTGCGCCTTCCACCCATCGTCCGGCATCGCAAGCAGCACCGCCAGGGCCTCATCGGGCAATCCGCACTCAAGACACGCTCTCCCCAGAGCAAGCCGAGTGGCGCTGCGTTGGTCTGCATCAGGCAGCACCTCCAACAGCCGTGCCCGCACCATGAACCAGGGCGCACGAGACTCCAACGCTCGATCAAATGCGGCCATGGCCACAGCAGCGCTGTTCGAAGCGGGAAGCGGCCTCTGGGCCCGTGCAAGCGTGTGACGTACATCCGAGACCCCGGCGAGCTGTCCCAACAGCACCGCATCGTGCTCAACCATCGCCCCAAGCACCGCCAGTGCGGCGGCATCTGTCAGACCCTCGGACCAGTCCTGCAGGTGCACCTGCGCAACTGCAACCGGCAAGGCGTTGAGCAACTCGACCAAAACGTTCCGCGATGTCCGCTCCAGCACCGGCGAGTCGACTGAAAGCAGCCGTTCAACCCAGTGGGTCGCTGCCGCGACATTGCCACGACGCAACTCCAGCCGCACGAGTGCCTCAGCTGCCCACGCCGCATCGAGCTGCGACAACACGCCACTGGGCATGGACTGTACCGAGTTCGCGTCGGCATCCGGCGAGCCGAGAATTGCCGTATGCAGCAATGCAAGGACCTGCGCATCACTACGACCGAGATCGACCAGCAGACTGCCTTCCAAAAGGGCCGTACGTCGAAGCAACGCCTCCAGCCGTCGACGCTGGGTGTGTGATGTGGCCTGAGATAGTGCATTGGAAAGGTCTTTGCGAATCGACGCCGCCGTCCGCACCGACCCCGCCAGCAACGCATTACGGTCGCCATGGGCCGCATGCAGAGCGTCCTCACGACCTCCGGCCAGCAGCGCCACACGCGCCTCCTGCTGCAGCAACCAAGGCAACGTTGCCAGCCTGCTGCGCAACTCCAGTTCCGCCCGAAGGCGTGTCGCGTTGCCTGATGGATACGTGTCCAAGACGCCTGCAAGGTGCGCAACGAGATCGGTCTGCTCAACGCGGCTGGCGTGCGCATCTTGAGCCTCCAGCAAGGCTGCCTCGAGCGCCAAGTCTCCTCGATCGATCGACTGGAGCCAATGCACCGTCGGCGCCCAGCCCTCTACTGCAAGTACGCCGCTCAGCATGACCACCGCTGCCAAGCTCATGGTGTTGTCTGCAATCGCACGGCAGTCATTCCCGCTGACCGAGCAGCCTGAATCGCCTGCACCAGATCACTGGCCCGAGCGCCAGGGCTGGCCTGAACAACCACACCAGGGCCTCTGGGTAATGCTTCGAGCAGCTCCTGCAGCTCCCGCGACGTTTGCACAGTCTGCGATCCGAGCGTCCAACGGCCAGCGCCGACTTCGATCTGCGCAGGCGGAACAACGACAGTGCTCGATACGCCTGCGCCCAGTGACGCTGCAATGCTGGACTCCGGATCAAGCAACGCCGTGGTCACCAGAAAGAACGCCAACAACAGAAACACCAGATCGACCAGTCCAGCGATACGAACCACCGCCCTAGTGCGATTCCCCCGTGCATGACTCGACCCGAAGTTCACCGTGTCACCTCCGGCCCCAGCGACAGATCCACCCTGTGCACGCCTGCCTGCCGTAACTGATCTGTCAGTGCCAGAAAGGCCACGCCAGAAGCGTCTTGATGCGCTCGCAGTAGAACGGAAACGTCGGCGGTGAACACACGTTGTCCGACATCGAAGGGCTGCGATCCAGCTCGCTCCCGCCACGTCCCGTCCACTCCCAACGTCAACACGAGATCCCACTGCGGGCCGACCGGCGCCTCGCCCGGCCCCGGCACCAAGTCCACCGCCGGTCGAGACACACGCGTGGCATTCGCCGTCACCAGAAAGAACACGATGAGCAGAAAGACCACATCGATAAGTGGAGTCATTTCAACAAACGCCAACGATCGTCTTGATCGGCGCCTCACGCGTCACCCATCTCCGCCAAAGGCTCCAGTACAGCCTCCATCACCAAGCCCGCTTCGGCGGCGATTGACTCCAGTCGCACCCGGAACCAGGCGTGCATTGCAACACAGGGAATCGCCACGGCAAGGCCCAACAGTGTCGTCACCAGCGCCAGTGAAATGCTGGACGCAAGTTCACCGGCGGCCTGCGGCCCTTGCGACGCGATGGCATCGAACGCATCCACCATGCCCAGTACCGTGCCCATCAGCCCCAACAACGGTGCGATCGCCGCAATGACCGACAGCCCCTCCAGCGATCGCTCCAAACGGGCGACCTGTGCCTGCCCTGCTTCTTCAGCCGCATCATGCACCTCCAAAGCCCCAAGCGGTGACTGCCGCATGCGTGTGATGGCGGCAGCTGTGATGCGGGCAGGAAACGAGTCACTCACGCTCGACTGGCACCACTCCAGCACGTCATCGACATTCCCGTCACGAAGCCCTGCAGCAATCGAATCGATCTGCTGCTTCGGAAGCAACCTGGATCTTCGGATTGTCCATGCGTGCAGAAAGGCCAAAGCCAACGCGACGATCGACAAGCCGAGAAGAATCCAGCCAATGGTGCCCCCCGCCTGTACCAGAGGTAGCAATCCATCATCGACGGCGAACAGACAAGTCATGGTGTGTACTCCAATGCGCGACGCAGCGCTTCGTGGGAACGTCGAAGGGTGTCGTTTTCAATGGCGCTGTCATCCGCCCAAAGTTCTGTCAGGGCGTGCATCGCCAGGCGTGGATGTGCACGGCGCAGTGGCTCCTCGGCGACCACGCGGGCGAAGTGAACCAGCCCGAGCCGCTTCGAGCCAACCGTGGATTCACGCAGCCAAGAGCGACCCAATACGTGCAGACGCCATGCCTGCTCAACAGCAGGCGCCCCGGGACGCTCCAGCCGTCGGCGTGCGCCGAATCGCTGAGCAGGTGTGCCCGAAAGCGCCAAGGCGGCGTCACGCCAGGCCGTCGGCGCGTGGTGCGCGTCTGGATGCAACGCCCCGGTGAACATCGACAGCATCGCTCCGCGAATCCCACGGGCTTTACGTGACACCGGTGCAGCGGCCTCCAACGCCTCGATGAACTGGTCGCGTCGCGGCCCGGCGTCAAGCCAGGGCGATGCCGACCAGACAACCCACTGCTCTCGATCCACGATGGCCTCGACAACCCCGGCGGTTACGGCGCCCTCGGACATCGAGTCGAGTACTGACAACTGACTCAGCAGCGCGCCTGCTGCATCGCCCTGTCGCACCCGGGCAACCAGCAGCAAATCATCGTGACGCTCTTCGCCACGTTCCGCGTGCTCAAGCAACAGGACCTCCGCGTGGGCTGGCCTGCCATCCTGCAGCAGATCCAGAGCCTGCGTGCGCACGCCTGAGCCCGCCAGAAGCAATGTCAACCCAACGAACAAGCCGTTCATTGCACGCTCCCGAACAACCTGTGTACGTCGCCACCACTACGCCGTGCCATGGAGGCCAAGCGTCGCTGCGCTTCATCAGGGGTGTTCACTGGACCGATCAGCACCACATCGAAACGTACTCCCGGCGATGCCTCCAACCAACGTTGCATCGCACCGGCTTCCAAATCGAGAATGCCGCCATCCGTCACCAGCACGATGGCTTGCGCACCTGTCTCGTGCACACCACCTTCGTCGAACATCGCACCTGAGCGGGTCAGTCCTGCCGGGGCTTGCATGGCCAGACGAAGCACTCGACAGGCTCCTTCTGCGGCCTGTGGCCAGTTCCATTGCGAACCGATGGGCTCGGTCAGCCCGGAGGTGAGTAGCATGAGCCGAAACTGCACGCCATCCGGCAGTCCTTCAAGCGCCGCGCAAACCGCATCTGCAGCCACCGAACCCAACGTCGCGGTCTCGCTCATCGCACCGCCCATGCTGGCCGACGCGTCAACCAGAAACACGACTCGACGAGCAGGCACCTGCAAGGAGGCCAGCTGGATCACCGGGGTTTGGGCCTCAGTCACCACGGCACCAATCCCTGAACCGCCGCCAAGCGCACCCACAGGCCCGATTTCGCCCTTGGGCAACTCCAATGGCCGCAGCACAACGGGCACCGGCGCCGCCGCTGCGAACGGGTCACTGGCTCCAGGCGGGGTGGCCCTCAGGGCACTGGGCTCGCTTGGAACGACAGGAAGGGGCGGTGGAGCCACAAGTTCCAGTGTCGTCACCGCAAGCGGCACCGCCGGGGAGGCAACTGGCCATCGCAGCAACCCCAGCAGGACCAGATGGACCAGTACGGACAAGGCCACAACCAGCAGCCCGGCCGGCAGGAGAGAAGGGCTTGGCTGGTGGGCTGATACGGCCATGGACCCAGCGTACCTGCCGCCGACCTCATGAGGCGGGCTTGACCGGGATGGGTCTGCCGCGGTTCAATACCCAACCATGGCCCAACGAACGTACACACGCGTCCTTCTGAAGATCAGTGGCGAGAGCTTTTCACCCCGTCCCGGTGAGATGGGCATTGGTGCCGATGAACTCGCCGTCATCGCCGGCGAGATCGCTGCCGTTTCCACCAGTGGCGTTGAGGTCGCTGTCGTGGTCGGGGGCGGAAACATGATTCGTGGCGCCAATCTCGCCCGGCAACTCGGCATCGACCAGTCCACCGCCGACTACATGGGCATGCTGGGCACCGTCATGAACGGCATGGCACTGAAGGAAGCCATCGAAACTGCCGGCGTCGACGCACGGCTGATGTCCGCAATCAGCCTGCCGTCCATCGCGGAAGACTTCATCCGCAAACGCGCGTTGCGACACTTGGCCAAAGGCCGCGTCGTTATTCTTGCGGCAGGCACCGGCAACCCCTTCTTCACCACTGACACCTGCGCTGCACTGCGAGCCACCGAGCTGAACTGCAACGTGCTGCTCAAAGCCACCAAGGTTGACGGCGTCTACTCCGCGGATCCAAACACAGACGACACCGCAACCCGATACGACTCTGTCACCTTCAGCGAAGCCATCGAGAAACGGCTGGGCATCATGGACCTCACCGCACTGTCCATGTGCATGGAACACGACTTGCCTGTCATCGTGTTTGACTTCAAGCAACGCGGAAACATTCAACGTGTGATCGAGGGCGCCGAAGTCGGCACACTCGTCACGAACGCCGACTGAACGGACCCGAACCGATGTCCAATGAATACGTCAAACCAACCCGTGCCGCGATGTCCAAACCCGTGGAGTACTACGTCAAGGAACTGCGGGGCATTCGCACCGGACGCGCCAGTACGGCGCTTCTGGAATACCTGAAGGTCATGGCCTACGGCTCACCATGCGACTTGCGAGATCTCGCCGCGGTGAGCGTTCCTGAATCCACTCAACTGCTGGTGAAACCGTTTGACCCTGCACTGAAAAATGAGATTTGCAAGGCCATTGAGACCGCCGAGCTGGGGCTGAACCCCATGGTCGAGGGCAGCGCGATCCGCGTCTCAATACCAGCGCCAAGTACCGATCGCCGATCACAGCTAGTCAACCAGGTCAAGAAGATGGGCGAAGAGGCAAAAATTGCCATTCGCAATGAACGACGCGACGTGCTCAAGCAGATCGATACGCAGTGCAAGGACAAGAGCAACCCACTCTCGGAAGACGACGCCAAACGAGCCAAGTCAGACATCGAAGACCTCACGAAGTCCAAGATCGGCGAGATCGAAGACCTCTCGTCCAAGAAGGTCACTGAGATCGAACAGCTCTGACTCCGGCCCCCGCCGACCGACCCCTCGCAATACTGCAGTTAATACTCCCGACGAAGCCTGGCCGGGGGAATGCCCATCTTCTGCCGATACTTGACCACGGTACGACGCGCAATGTCGATCCCACGCTCTCGAAGTTCCGCGGCAAGGGCCTCATCGCTGTATGGCCGCTTGCGGTCCTCTTGATCCACGACCTCACGCAGCACTTCCCGAACCGCACCCCACGACATCGCCTCGCCTGACGACGTCGACGTGCCACCTGAAAAGAATCTTCGCAATGACAACATGCCACGTGGCGTCTGCATCCACTTGTCAGACACCGCTCGGCTCACCGTCGCCACGTGCACGCCGATGATGTCGGCGACCTCCGTCATGGGCAACGGCTTGAGACTGCGCGGCCCCTCATCGAAGAAGGCTCGCTGCCGTTGCAGCACGACTTGCACGACCTTGAGCAGCGTCGCCCCCCGCTGCTGCAGGGCGTCAACCAACCAGCGGGCGTTGTCCACATTGCGTTCCAGGAACTGCCTCGTCTTGGCGTCGACGGACTTGTCCTTGGCCATATCCGCATATTGAGGCGACACTCGAAGTGGCGGGATGGGACCGTCGAGCAAAGTTGACACATATTCGTCACGGACATCGTCGTACTCCACGAGCACGTCCGGAATGACCGGAGCGACGCCGACTGGCGCCAGATCACGCCCGGGTGCCAGACTCAGCCTGTGCATGAGCCGCATGGCGTCACGCACCTGATCCATGTCGAACTCGGTCGCCTTGACGATATCGGGTAGCCGATTCTGCACGAGGTCATCCAGATGCTCGTCAATCAATTCCGCGACCCTGCTCCAGGCTTCGGCCGTCTCGGGATCCTGCGAACTGTGCGACTGCACTTGAAGCAGCAAGCACTCCTTCAGACTTCTTGCACCGATACCAGGCGGATCCACGATCCGGTGCAGCTCAGCAAGCGCCTGCTCCACGGCAGCGGTATCGACACTCTCGGACGCTTCTGCGGCAATCTCCTCAAGCGGGGTTTCCAGCAGCCCGTCCGGTGACAAGGACCCGATCAAACTGCGCCCCGCCTCAGCGACCGCTGGATCTACTTCGGCGAACGTCCATTGGTGCAGCACTTCATCCTGCAGTGAATCCCCCGGGGCACGAAGATTGGCCATGAAGTCCTGCTTGCCGTCACCACTTGACCGAGCTGGCCGGAGGCTGCGTGAGCCGTACGTGTTGTCATAGTCCTCGCTGTAGTCACGCTCCATGGTGTCGAGGCGAGCAAAGCCATCTGCATTTTCACCCTTCGGCGCGGGTGTTCCGTGAGCATCGTCACTGTCGGAGCCTTCACTCTGCTCGATCTGATCGTCGTCGATCTCCAGAGCGATATTGCTTTCAAGCTCCTGGTCAATGCGTTCCTGTAACGCCGGCAGCGGCATCTGCAGAATCTCCATCGACTGAATCATGCGTGGCGAGGTGCGCATCGTCTGACCGAGCTTGGTCGATGTCGTAAAGTCAAGACGCTGTTCCATCGTCAATCCTCGTCAACTCTGGAACGACCATGCAATGCGTCGGCCAAGACCGCTGCCGTGGCATGCTCCAGACTTCCGCCCGACGGCAAGCCACGCGCGAAACGTGTCACAATCACATCGCAGTCCTGCAGCGTTTGCACCAGGTGCAGCGCCGTCGCATCGCCTTCGAGGGTGGGACTCAGCCCGAGAATGACCTCGCGTACCGGAACGCCACCTGGGTTGCGGTCCGGCTGGTCGATCCGCTCCAGCAACGGCTGAATCGTCAGATCCGATGGACCGATTCCGCCCAGCGGATCAATGCGACCCATCAGGACGTGGTACACGCCGTCATGCAGGCCCGTACGTTCAATACCCAGCAGATCGCGGGGCTGCTCCACAACCAACACGCAGGAACCGTCTCGCTTTGAGCCACTGCAGATGCGGCAGGGCTGCACGTCAGTCAGGTGCCAGCAGATCTCGCAGCAACCCACCGTATCTATAACGGTGCCGATGGCGTCAGACAACTCCCGAGCTTCCGCCGGAGCCGCCTTGAGCAGATGGAACGCCAACCGCCCCGCCGTTCGACGTCCAATGCCCGGAAGATGTTCCAGCGCCTCCAGCAGTCGTTGAACTGGTTCGGGGTAACCCTGCATGTCACATATCCATTCCCGGCAACTGGCCCATACCGGGCAACTGGCCAGCGGAAGGCGTCGGCAAGCCCATCTCTGCGGCTACCTCGGAGAGCCTTGCATGCGCCTCGGCTTGTGCTGCAACCAATGCAGCATTCACCGCCTCGCGAACACGCTCCTGCAGAAAGCTGTCTGCCCCACCCGCTTCACTGATCTGCACATTGTGAATTTTCAGGTCGCCCCCGGCGATCACTTCAACAAGGCCGTCCACAGATGCCCCCGTCACTCGAATCTCAGCAAGTGAGTCCCGCACCTCCTGCATCCGAGCCTGCATCTTCGGGAGATCCTTCATGAGCGACGCCATGGCGCCAATGTTCTTCAGGCCGTCAAACATGTCATCAGGACTCCTTTGAGGCACGCACCTGCACGACCTCGGCATCAAACACTTCGCAGACCATTTTGACAAGAGGGTCATCGTCTGCATCCTTGGCCGGACGTGCCAGCTGGGCTGGGGGAATCGACTCCTGCAGCTGCACCCGTACATCCGCGCCGAAGACGCCAACCGCTCCCGCTCGCACCACACCGATTCGCTCTGCCACGATGGCATTGGGGCCTTGCCCCCGCACCGTCAACACGCCGTCGATATACGACACGGGCTCCAGCAGCGACGCTGCTGCCTGACCAGATGGCGTGGTGATCGCTTCGACAACGCTGGCCCATTGTTCAAGCAGCCACTGTTCGGAAGCTTCCGCAGGAGGACCCGCGGTCGCGGCCACCGTTGCGGTTGCCTTGACCGTTGCTTTGACCGTTGCCTGGGCGGGAGCCTGCTCCGTAGGCGATTGCGTGCGAGGTCGCTTTGAGTCCACCGGTTGCTCAGCAGCGGGCGCGCTCTTCATTTTTTTTTTGGCGCCGGCTGCCGGTGTTCCAGAAGCGTCGTCTTCGAGATTTGCCGCCATGGCCAGTCGCACCAGTGCTGCATCGAACAAGGCTCTGGCCGAGGCCGCCATGGCAGCCTGTCGTGCCACCGCTTCAAAAACCGCTACAGCGTGTGCGAAGACGTCCGGACCGCCCAATGCCGCACGTTGTGCCATGGACTGTCGCTGTTGCTGCGGGAGTTCCAGCAACGTGGTCTCCGTTCCACATGCGGCAAGCAGCATCAGCATCCTAAACATTTCGACAAGCGCCTCGATCACCTGATCAAGAGAGATGCCCTGCTGCACCAGTGCCTCAGCGCCTCTCAATGCCCCGGCGGGATCGCCTCCAAGAACGGCATCCACCACATCGAGCACGAGTTGGGCTGGAGGAAGCCCCAGCGTCGCTTCAACCTGTGCCATTTCAATGTTCGACTCGCCGGTGGCGAGCAATCGTTCCAGCACGCTCAATGCATCTCGCATCGAGCCGTTTCCGAGAACAGCAACTCGTTCAAGCACGCCGTCTTCAACGGTCACGCCTTCTTGCTTCAGCACCGCGTGCAAGTGATCGCGAATGTCAACCATGGCAATGGGCTTGAAGTCAAAGCGCTGGCAACGGCTGCGAATGGTCGCTGGAACCTTGTGCGGCTCCGTGGTGCACAGAATGAACTTCACATGCAATGGCGGTTCTTCCATCGTCTTGAGCAGCGTGTTGAATGCTTCCGATGTGAGCATGTGCACTTCGTCGATGATGTAGATCCGGTATGGGGAACGGGCCGGCGAAAGTCCTGCTGCAGCAATCAACTCTCGAGCTTGTTCCACGCCACGATTGGAAGCGCCGTCAATCTCAATCACATCGAGGTCATCACCTCGCATGATGGCGTCGCCGACGGCATCGCAATCCGCCAGTGCTTCGATGGCATTGAGTGCTCGAGCGAGAATGCGGGCCATGCTTGTCTTACCGACGCCTCGCGTACCGCAGAAGAGGTACGCGTGTGCCACGCGGTCCTGCTCGACAGCGCGCTTGAGTGTGTCGGCAACGGCATCTTGTCCGACGAGTTCGTCGAAGTCACGGGATCGATACCGGCGAGCAAGAACGGTGTAGGCCAAAGTGGCTCCAGACAGGTCTCAAAGGCACGAGAACAAGCAGGTTGAACAACTGCATTGGACGGGATCAGGAGGCGGCCAGGCAATCCACGGCACGGACAGCGACGCTTATGGCTGCTGCGATCAAGCCCTGACCAGGTTCACGAACCACCCGCCCGGGGGCCCGACCGCCTTCTGACCTCGTCGAGTACATGGTAGTCGAGACCTCTGCATGGGTACACTTGGATTTGTGCCTGCACTGAAGACATCCGACAACCTGACCGGCGAGCAAACTGATTCACAGCCCTTTCTGATCTTTTCCGTCCGGCTGGTTTATCTGGTGCTGATGATCGCGGCGGCATCGTTGCCACTCATCGGCCCTGCGCCGACCTCGCCGCAAGGTTGGCTGCTCGCACTGGCGCCACTTGCCACGACAGCAGCCGTTGCGGTGATCGTGGTCCTGTTAGACGTCGGAACGCCGAACAAACGCATCTCCAACGTAGTGGGCGTCTATCTCGCAATCGTTGCAGGCCTCTTCGCAGCGCTGGCTGTCGGCACGTTGATCGACCTGATCGCAGAGGCGTTCGGCATTGTGGATGACCCTGCGGCGCTGCGTTACCTGACGCTCCTCAAGCTCGCGACGGGCCTGACGCTCACGTATCTGGCCGTGTCCGTGGTGCTGAGCACCCGAGACAGCATTCGTTTGCTCCTGCCCTACGTTGAGTTCTCCAGACAGGTCCGGGGCGTGCGGCCGATGCTGCTGGATACCTCGGCCTTGATCGACGGACGCGTGGGCTCGGTCGCGGAAACCGGCTTTCTCGATGCGCCGCTGATCGTGCTCCAACCGGTGGTGGACGAGTTGCATCAGTTGGCGGACTCCGATGACAAAGCCAAGCGTGAGCGAGGCCGTCGAGGTCTTTCTAATCTGCGTGACCTGCAGTCCATGCCGCGTACCAACGTGCAGGTCGAACGCATTGACGACCCTGTCGGCGATGTGGACACCATGCTCGTGGACATGGCGGGCGAGCAGAATATGCGCATCGTCACGACCGATACGAACCTCGCCCGTGTTGCGGAAATTCATGATGTGGCGGTCCTCAGCCTGCATGATCTCGGCAGCGTGTTGCGAGGCCCGATCGTCCCGGGCGAACTCGTTGATCTCGAGATTCAGCGGGTAGGCGAGTCGCCCGATCAGGGCGTCGGCTTTTTGCCAGAAGGCACCATGGTGGTGGTTGAAGGCGCCGCTGAGGTGGTTGGTCAGACGGTGGCGGTCGAGATCACGAACTCCGTGCAGACCAGCGCAGGGCGCCTGGTCTTCGGCCGGCTGAAGCGCTCGTAGAGAATCACTCCCACTCGATGGTGGCAGGTGGCTTGCTCGAAATATCGTAGACGACACGATTGACGCCGACAACTTCGTTGATGATCCGATTGCTGATCGTGGCAAGTACGTCGTATGGAATACGAGCCCAGTCTGCGGTCATGAAGTCCTGCGTCTCAACGGCACGCACGGCAACAACCGAGTCATAGGTTCGCCCATCTCCCATCACGCCCACCGACTTCACCGGCAGCAGTACGGCGAACACCTGTTGCGTTGATCGATACAGATTCGCCGCGACGATCTCTTCCAGCACGATCTCATCGCACTCGCGAATAAGGTCGAGCCGTTCCTTCGTAATCTCGCCCAGCACTCGAACCGCCAGGCCTGGACCGGGAAATGGATGGCGCCAGACAATGTGTGGCGGCACGCCGAGCACTTCGCCCAAGGCGCGGACCTCGTCCTTGAACAAGTCTCGCAACGGTTCGATCAACTCGAACTCCAAGTCGTCGGGCAGCCCGCCCACGTTGTGATGCAGCTTGATGTTCGCAGCGGCACCGGAGTGCCCCTGCCCCGACTCGATGACGTCGGGATACAACGTGCCCTGCGCGAGAAACTTCACAGCCGGTCCGCCGTCCTTGACGACCTCTTCGGCGGCCTTGGAGAACACGTCGATGAATCGATGGCCGATCAGGCGGCGCTTCTCCTGCGGATCCTCGATGCCCTCGAGATCACCCAGAAAGTCCGCAGAGGCGTCAATGACGCGTAGATCGATGTCAAAGTGGTCGTTGAACGTGTTCTCGACTAGGTCACGTTCCTTTTTGCGGAGCAAGCCGTTGTCCACAAAGATGCACGTCAACTTGTCGCCAATAGCCTTGTGCAACAACGCTGCCACAACCGACGAGTCCACTCCACCACTGAGTCCGCAGATCACGCGGTGTTCGCCGACGACTTCAGGAATGTGTTTGCACTGCATCTCCATGTAGTCGGCCATGCGCCACGACCCGTCACACTTGCAGATTTCGTAGATAAAGTTCCGCAGCATGTCGCCGCCGTGCGGCGTGTGCGTGACCTCCGGGTGAAACTGCAGTCCATAAAACGCGCGGTGCTTATGCTTCACTGCGGCGACCGGGCATGTGTCAGTTGACGCAAGCACGTCGAAGTGCTCCGTCACGGATTGAACTTGATCCCCATGGCTCATCCAGACGGTGGTGTCATCGGGAATGCCAGCGAACAGGCCTGTGCCCTGAGCAACACGCAACTTGGCCCGGCCGTACTCCGATGCCTCGGCTCGATTGACGGTGGCACCGAGCATGTGACTGCCCAACTGCATGCCGTAGCAGATACCCAGCATCGGCAGGTCCAGATCGAAAAGGTCGGCATGGCACGCTGGAGCGCCGTGCTCGTCAATGCTCGATGGACCGCCGGAAAGGATGATCCCTTTGGGTTTCCACCGCATGATTTCCTCGGGCGAGGTGTCTGGGGCAAGCAGCACACCATAGGCACCAGCCTCACGAACCCGGCGTGCGATCAGCTGCACGTACTGGCTGCCGAAGTCGAGGATGGGGATCGTGTCGACGTCTCCGGGTCGTGGATCTGTGGGGCTCATGGCCATAGAGGAGGTCTGCATCTTGAGGGAGGGTGCATTTCTGGGGCGGTTGGGAAGCGGGGCATTGTACCCGTGGGGGCTATGATGCGACGCGAACCATGGAGCCACCCTGCAAACTTCGCCTCAGCATGCTCAGCCAGCCCTCAGTGCTGGCGGCCGTCCGAAAGACCGTCGAAGCCTGGTGTGAGGTTGCGGGAGGATCTGAACACGTCTGTTGCCAAGTTGGTTTGGCCCTGGACGAAGCACTCACGAATGTGATCCGACATGGATACGACAACCGCCCGGACGGTCCAATCGACATGCTGTTCGCTTGTGAGGGCAGCACTATTGAGATCACCATTGAAGATCAGGCCAGACAGGTGCCCATTGAGACCATTGCGTCGCGGCCCCTGAATGATGTCCGCCCTGGCGGCCTTGGCGTACACCTGATCCGCAATGCGATGGACGAGGCCGTATGGTCCCACCGAGAAGGTGGCGGCATGCGCCTCTATTTGAAGAGAGACGTCAGTGCGGAGACCGCACCGGAGAAGCCCGACAATGGCACCTGAGAATTCACTGAACATCGAAACTGAAGTCGTCGAAGGCGCTGTGATCGTCAGGCCGCATGGCGATGTCGACCTGGCCTCTTCGCCTGAACTGCGTGCGGCCATGCACGAAGCCGTGGCGAAAGAAGCACCGAAGACCATCATCGACCTGTGCGACGTGAGTTACATGGATTCGAGCGGTGTGGCAACGCTCGTAGAGGCGCTGCAGAACACACGACGCGCCGGGGGCGCACTCATTCTGTGTGGCATGAATGACCGTGTCCGGTCAATCTTCCAAATCGCACGACTCGACGCGATCTTCACAATCGTGACTGACCTCGCTGAAGCCTCTGGAAGCAGCGATTGAGCAACCCCACTCCGAGTCTACCGGTCCGTCTGGTGGCGGCACTGGGCGCACGCATCATCGGCCTCATGTTGATTGTCGGCGGCACGACGCTGCTCTTCATACACACCACCAAGTGGTTGTTGCGGAGCTTCGTGCGAGCAGACGTCCGCCTGGGCAGGCAAGCGATCAGTGCGCAGATCATCCGAGTCGGCACGCGATCAATCGCAATTGTCATGGTGGTCAGCGCCTGCATCGGTCTGATTCTGGCCATGGCCATGTATCCGCCGCTGGAACAGTTCGGCCAACAGGGCACGATTGCCAACATCGTTGCGATCGCCATTACGCGAGAGTTGGGCCCCATGATCTCGGCGATCGTGTTGACAGGCTTCGCCGGCGCCTCAATCGCCGCAGAGCTGGGAACAATGGTTGTCGGCGAAGAAATCGAAGCACTCGAAGCACACGCCCTGAATCCACTGCGGTTCCTGGTGCTCCCCCGCCTCGTGGCAACCGTCATCAGCCTGATCATTCTGACGGTCATGGCCAACATTGTTGCCATTCTGTCGTCCGCCATCGTGACCACCTCATTCTTCGGCGTGAGTTGGCAGGTCTACATGGACAACACCTTTGATCAACTGGGCACCATGGATCTTGCCACCGGCATGATCAAGGCCGCAACCTTCGCCGTGATTCTTGCGTCGTTGGCTTGCTACAACGGCCTTCGAGTCAGTGGCGGCGCTGCTGGCGTGGGCAAGGCGACGACGGACACGGTGGTACAGACCATCGTGAGCGTGATCATCGTGGACATGATGTTCACAACGGTCTTCCTGCAGCTTGGTTGGACGTGATCAGTCCGAATCTGCGGCCGTAACGACGCCTACCAGCCGAAAGCCATGCTCTTCGCGCGTCAGTTTCCAACCAAACACGCCGAGCTGCTTCGCCAACTGCATGCCCTGCTCCAACGGCGACGCATTGTCAATGTCCATGTCGCCGGCGAGTTCTTCCCACAGTTCCGGATCTGATTCCTGCAACGCGGTGCGGATGCGATCCTGCTGCATTCTCTGGATTTCGGAAATGACACCGAAGAAGTCCTGGAGATCCAACATACCGCGCACCGTCGCGTCGCCGTCTGTTGCCACGCGAGGCGCCTGTTGTATCCAGGGCGCTTCGGTTCCACGCTCACCCAGCGACCGCAGCGCCTGCTCGACAGACGCATCCGCGCCGATGAACATCCCGCCACCCGCCGCGGCGATGGCCATAGTCTCTGTGGGTATGCCCGGCAACAAGGCAGGCATGACCATTGACCAAATCTGATGCCCCTGAAAGTCCCTGCCTTCGAATCCACCTGCACCCAACGACGCCGAAAGCGCGTCTGCCATGGCCTCTCGATCCGTGACTTCGACCACCCACAATGACTGCATGCTGTCAGCCGAGATAGGCCGCACCACCGACATGAACTGCACCGCGTGCGTGCCCAATGGGCGAAGGAATGCCTCGATTGTGGGTCGCAACTCTTTGAACGGGCCTTGCACGGCAAACAGCAACGGCGACGACCTGAGCAACGTTTCAACCACCGATGTGATTTGTCCGAACTGCACATGCAGTTCAGTAACGGACACCATGTTCGTCCCGCCGAAGCGGCGTACTGCGTCATGATTCGGGGGACCATTTTCCAGAACGTCCAGAAGGCCCTCAATGCCGTCGGGCATCCACGAGCCGCCATCCAGACGCAGCAGGTTGCCGTCTCCACCCGCGTCCACACGTGCCGCGAAGACTTCATGGCGACCCAGCACGTCTCGAAGAACTGGACGCACCATGCCGATCATCTGACCATCAGGCGACAACTGGTAGGCATCCAACAGGACCTCGGGGAACAGCGCGATCCGCAGTCCACCCGCGCCACGCATAAGCTCAACCGCTTCCATCCAAGTCTCGGTCTCCCCGAGCAGCCCCTCGGCGGGTTCATCGTTCAACGCGTCGAGCATGCGCTCCATACCCGGTACTGTCGTTGATGCAAGTACCCAAGGACTGCGGTGCAGCAGGAACACCTGTTCGCCGTCCAGGCCCTTGTCAAACAGGTCTACATCCACGCCCCCGATGGATTGACTCTGCACACTCCCGCCCTGTCGAGCATCCTTCAGTTGCTCATCGATGAGCTTGCCTGCGGCCTCGGCGATGTCCCCAAGGTTGACCCACGCGGATCCAGCCAATGGCAGTGTTCCCGCTGCGCCGGATTCCGGCCAGGCGCCAAGTCCAAGCTGCACGCCGGCGAGGACTTCCATTGGATCGCGATCACCGATGACCTCGGCAATCAACTGTGCCACTTCATCGGGCAACTGTGCCATCAGCGCTTCGCGTGTGTCCTCGGCGGAAGCGCCTTCGCCAGACTCCATGATCCCCGCTGCCTGCAGCTTCTCGAACAGCGACTGGGGGTCAGTGAGGTCAACGGCTATCGCTGTTCGTTCAGGAAGCGCATTCTCCAGACGAAGATCAGCGCCGGATGCGGCCAATATGATCAAGCCTGCGGCGGCGGCGGCGATGATAACGTGAAAATAGCGGGCTTGATGCATGGTTCGTTCTCTTGGACGGGCGGAGCCTCGGTCAGTTGTGGAGCAGTTGCGGCGCTGTGCCTTCGCGCTTTCGCTGTGGCGGCGTGTTGTAGATATGGCCGGCATTCGGGTTGGACGGGTCGTAGACAAAGGCCTCTCGATTGCGAATGAAGTCCTTCACGTACCGCGTGGGAATGGCAAACCCCAACGCTTCGCCACCGGCGATGCCCATGTTGGTGATGCCGACAACCTCACCTCGAGTGTTGAACAGTGGCCCACCTGAGTTGCCGGGATTGATGGCTGCATCAGTCTGGATATAGCTGAGCCCTTCGAAGTTTCGTTGGGTGGTTGAAATCACCCCTTGGCTCGTGGTCTGCTCAAGCCCCAACGGATTGCCGATCGCGAAGACAGGCTGTCCCACTTCGATCGTCTCAAACTGTTCCAAGGGCGACCATGCGAATGCGCCTTGATCCGGATGCGGGATGTGCAGCAGGGCAAGGTCCAGGTGATTGTTCACCGCAATGATTTCGACATCCTCGATCGTGGTGCGACGAAGCGTTCCGTCGGGTTGCGGAATCCATGCGACTGCCCGCAAGTCTGGATCACCTTGAATGACATGTGCATTGGTGACCGCAAAGCCTCCGTCGTTCACGATGACTCCAGACCCCAGCCCGGACGGCGTGCGGATCAGGACAACGCTTGGCTTTACGCGAGCAGCCTGCTGACGAACACTCAGTTCTGGTGGATTGTTGACTGTATGGAAGAGCGAGTCTCGCGTGGAACGCACTTCCTCGGGAGTGCCATCGATTCGGACCTCTGACACGTCGGCGTTGGCCACCTCAATGATCTGCGGGCCGAGATCGATCCAGAGCCGATGCTCGTTCTGCTTGACCACGGTGCCGTGAAGTTCGCTGCCAGACTCAAGTACCACCACATCACCTTGGAGAGCCGCGGCGGGGATCGCGCAGGCCAACACAAGGAACACACGCCGGACCAGTTCAGTAGACATCATGGCCATCGAGTGTAGCCGCCATCAGGCAAAGCGGCCTAGACTGGTCTGGACTTGGAGGCCATCATGCTCGCGTCATTCGTGCTCAGTACGGCAATGCTTGGTTCATTCCCCCTTGGCCCGCCCCCACCGGCGGACGACGCACCACTGCGTGACTGGTTTGGATTCAGTTCGCTTGAAGTTCTTCCCGTCGGCGACGACCCCGGTCCAATGTGCGTGGACGACGTTGATGGCGATGGCTTGACAGACATCGTGGTTGCGAACAACCGCCGCAGTCGCATTGAGATTCTGCGCCAACGACCCGCCGATGAGCGACTCGACGCCCCCGAACCGGCCCAGAGCGTCAACGAGTTCCCCGAACACACCCACTGGGAGCGACAGCTTGTACCGGTCGCCGACCAAGTCAAGGCGCTGCTTGTACATGATGTGAATGGAGATGGTCGCAACGACTTCATCGCCGCGGGCTCACCCGGTCGCATCACGATGCTGCTGCAGCAGGACGACGGCACGTTTGACGCACAGCGTCGCAAAGATATTCGCAGCCTTGCTGCGAGTACGAATGCATTCACGCTGGTCGACATCGTGGGCGATGCCGCTCCTGAACTCATTTCAATTGTTGATGGCGATCTCGCATGGTGGCCACTTGAAGATGGTCGCCTAGGCGCCATGGAGAGACGTCCCGCCGGCGTCAAACTAGTCGGCGTGATTCCAGCTGACTACGACGGTGACGGCCTGATTGACATCGCCGGCATCGCGCCGGACGACGCCGCCCCGGTGCGTCTCTGGTTTGCAAGACAGGACGGAAACGACCGCTCCATCGGTGGACAGACCCCGTTCGAAATGTCCCCGATTGCCGAGTTTGAAGCCATCACGTTGCCCGGCCAGCAAGCCGCCCGGATCGCGGTCATCGAACGGCCGGCGCGACGCCTTGTTCTGCACGAGGTCCAGCGCGTGCCCGCTGACGATGACCCGGACATCACGCTCATGGGTTTCGCCGACAGTGGGAATCGAAATCGCCCGGTCGTGCTGGCAGATGTCAACGCAGACGGGTTGCAAGATGTCATTACTGCAGACGCCAAGGGCAATGCCATAGCCGTCTTTCGCCAGCAGGCCGGTACAGGCCTGCTGCCGGCGGAGTCCTCGCCCACCGTTGCCGAAGTGGATGGACTGGCTGTCCTTCCAGAAGTCGACGGGGCGCCCGCTCGACTCGTCGTGCTCTCCACCAAGGAGGGCTTTGTAGGCACTTCTGATTTGGTTGATTCTGGCACGATTGCCTTTCCCTCCGCGATTCAAGGAGCCAAAGGCTGGGAGCCCAAGGCGATTGCTGCAACATCAAACGCCATCGCGATCGTCCGCAACTCCGGTCGCAAGTACAAGATGGATCTTGTTCACGCCGACGGCAGCGAAGGAAGAGGCGTCGATCTCGGATCGCTCAGTCGGGCACCGACCAGCATCGTTGTCGCCGATGTCGATCAGGACGGTTTGGAAGACATGCTGTTGATCACCAACGACCGGCCGTTGATGCTCCTGTTGGGTGAAGCGGACGGCGCATGGACGGTCTTGGAGAAGGACGACATGGGCCAGTACGGACTGATCGGCGACGGAGACGCCGCAGCCATGGTGTCTCGCGACATTGATGGGGACGGCCAGTCGGAGTTGCTCAGCGCTGACCGGAACTATGTCCGCGCCCTGCGGTATGACCGCGACGGAGACGCACCCGGCTGGCAGGTCGTGTCGCAGATGAATGCAAACGACAGCGACGCCGATCTCATGGCGCTCGTTGTGACAGAGGATGGGCTGATTGCTGCTGATCGCGAGGCCAATGAACTGGTGCTCTTCGCTGACGAAGGCGACGGCATGTCCCAATCAGAAACCATCGCTCTTCCAGGCATCGAACCACGCCGCCTGGCTGTCGGCGCACTGACCGGCGACGCCAACGAGACGGTGCTCGTATTGGGCGACGACGCCATGGCCACGGTGACTCGAGCTGGCGACAAGGTTGCCCTGCGTGAGGCCGGCACGTGGCGAAGCTCGCTGGAGAACCATGCTCCACATGAGTTCGCCGTAGGCGATGTCAACGGGGATGGCCGAGTGGATCTGCTCCTACTCGATGCCGGCGAACAGATGCTGGAGATTCTCACGTTCAACGACAGCGGCTCCATGGAGCACGCCATGGGCTTCCCCGTCTTTGAGTCACGCATCTTCAGCGGAGGTCAGGGCCGTGAGTATCAGCCCCGGCAAGCCTGGGTGGCCGACATGAACGGCGACGGCCGAGACGACGTGATCCTGCTGGTACACGACCGCATTCTGGTCTATCCGCAATAGCCCGCTGCAAAATCCACCGGGTTCGAGGATCAGGTCATCAACGTTCGGTGATCGGCACGTACTGCGCACCGTGCGGACCGGTGTACTGACAGCGGGGACGGATCAGTCGATTGTCGGCTCGACGCTCCATTGCGTGTGCCGCCCAACCAGCGTTACGACTGAGCGCGAACACGGGGGTGAACAGATCAATGTCCAAGCCCATCGAGCGGTAGGTCGTGGCTGAATAGAAGTCGACGTTGGGATGAATGCCCTTGGCGCCGACCTCTCGATCCATGATCTCTTCGATGGCACTCGACATGCGGTAGAGATCCAGATTGCCCGTCTCTTCCGCGATTGCTTCGGCGAATGTCTTCAGGAATGTCGCACGCGGATCAACAGCCTTGTACACCCGGTGACCGAATCCCGGCACCTTGGTCTTGTTCGCGAGGCGGCCGGTGATGAACTCGTCGGCAGCATCGACCGAAGAAATCTCTTGGAGCATGTTCATGACACGCTCATTGGCGCCGCCATGCAGCGGGCCACGCAAGGTGCCCACAGCACCGCACAGGGCGGAGTACATGTCACTCTCGGTGCCAACGCAGACCATGGTCGAGAAGGTTGAAGCGTTGATGCCGTGATCGGCGTGCAGGATCAGGCACACATCCAGTGCACGAGCTGTGGCCTCGCCGGGCATTTCACCATTGAGCATGTTCAAGAAGTCGACGGCGATGGAGTTATCTTTGCAGGCATCGACCAGGTCGTGCCCCTTACGGTGCCGGTCGAATCCGGCGATGACGGCAGGCGTTTTGGCAATGATGCGCAGCGCCTTGTTCATCTCTGCCTCGTCGGACGTGTCGTTGCAAGCGGGATCTTCAAGCCCCAGGGCGGACACCATGGTGCGAAGGACATGCATAGGCGACGCATCGACGGGCATGCTGCGAACCATGTTCTGCAGTTCCACCGACAGGCCGTAGTGGCTTCGAAGCTCGGTGGTGAACGCATCGAGTTCCGAAGCGGTGGGCAAGTGGTCGTTGAACAGCAGGAAGCAGGTCTCTTCGAACGTGGAGTTGCGGGCGAGATCGTCGATGTCGATCCCCACGTACTCCAGAACCCCCTTCTGACCGTCAATCCAGGACTTTGTGGACTCACCAATGATGGTCTGGTCCAAGCCCTTGTCCATGGTCATTGCTACGGTTGCGTCGGCCATTCCTGCCATCCTTCTTTCTGATTCGAGCAATCCAAACACTGGCGAAGCGGGGCCTGGATGTGTATCCCGCCCTGTGACGAAACGCATTGGCGTTTCGGGAGAGCCCCTGATTATAGCAGGCTCGGCCGTAAACTCCCGGCATGCTTCTGCCTTTGGGCACTGACAGACCGATGCGCACACGCCCAAGGGCCTGCGAGGCACTGCTCGCGGCGACGGTTGCCGCATATGTGCTGGTCATGCTCATCGGCATGGGCGATCCGGACGCGGCGGGCTCGTTGGTGGCTTCGCTCTCCTTGGATCGCTCGGGCGTCGGGGCATCGCCCTGGACGCTGTTGACCTATCAGTTCGCGCACGACAACCCCTTCACCGGTGGCGACAGCGGCGGCAGTGGCCTGTATCGCCTTCTCCACCTTGGATTCAACATGCTTGGGCTGTGGGTGTTCGGACGACCACTCGAGGACCGTATCGGCCACGTGGGCCTGTTACTGCTGTATCTCGGCGGTGGCATGCTGGCCGGCGTTGCGCACCTGCTGACCACGCCCGCCTCCGTCATCGGTGCCAGTGGCAGCGTGTGCGCCCTGGTGGGCGCCTTTGCCATGCTGCTGCCACGCGTACACATTCGCGTACTGGTGATCTTCATTCTGATTGGGTTCTGGTCCATCCCTGCCACATGGGTCGTGCTGTTCTGGATCGTGCTGGACCTGGTCGGCTTCGCCGGCGGCGGCGGGACCACCGCCTACGCAGCACATCTCGGCGGGTATGCCGCAGGCCTTGTCGGCGGCATCGGCGTGCTCCTGCTGGGCAAGGCCGTGGGCGACGATGTGGATGCACTGTGGCTCTTCAGACAGTGGCGGCGCCGCAGAGCAGGTCGAGCGGCGCTCGCCCGGCCTCCGCGGGCGCAGCCTGCCGGCGAGAGGCACAAGGAACGCTCATCGCCAACCGCCTCAAAGACAACCGACGGACCGTCCCGCATCTGGCTGCACGAAATCGAGTCCGCAATGCAGGCCGGACGTACCAAGGGCGCCATGCAACGATGGAAGAGAACCGCACCCGACCTGCCCGACGCCTGTCTTACTGCCGCGATACAACTGGATCTGGCCAATCATCTACAGGCTGCCGGCGACTGGGAGGCGGCCGCCGACGCCTACGAACGACTGCTTCGAAATCACAGCGACCACCGCGAGGCACCGCTGGTGCGACTGCTGCTGGGCGTGTTGCTGGCAAGACGTCTCGATCGATTCGACGAAGCCAAAACCCTGCTCGAGCGTGCCCGTGAAGAACTTGATGACAGCCGACATGTCGAGTTGGCCAATGAGATCCTGAACGCATGACCGCATGGAACGACACGACGGCTGGGCATGTCTGCATCAAAGTCTGCGGCGTCCGTACAGAAGGCGACATTGATGCCGCCATGGAAGCGGGCGCCCATGCTGTGGGCCTCGTGCTGGCCGAAGGATCGCCCCGCCAGATCGATCTCGCCACGGCTACCCGCCTGGCAGCCCACTGCGGCACAGCAATCACTCCGGTGTGCCTGCTGGTGAATCCGCCTGCGGATGCCCTGCGTGATCTCCCCACTCGATGGCTTCAACTGCACGGCGACGAATCGGATGCGTGCATCGCCGCCGTCGCGCAGGACCACTTGATCATCAAGGCTGTACCCGCGATGGATGCCGCCACGCTGCAACGGATCGATGCAAACGGCGATATCGCACGCCTGCTCGTGGACGCACCCTCCGGTGGCAGCGGCGACGTCTTCGACCACACACCCTTCGCTGCTGTGCGAGCGTCGCTGTCGACACCACTGCTCGTGGCTGGCGGCCTGACACCAGAAACCGTCTCAACTGCCATTGCACAACTGCACCCCTGGGGCGTCGATGTCAGCAGTGGCGTGGAACGTGAACGTGGCACGAAGGACGCTGGCTTGATCGCCGCATTCTGCGCCGCCGTACGAGCGTAATCAGCCGTTGACCGGTGTCTTGGTTTTTGACACCAGTCGAAGCCCTTCAATGGACAAGTCTTTGTCCACGGCCTTGGTCATGTCCCACAGTGTCAACGCAGCTGCTGAAGCCGCAGCGAGTGCTTCCATCTCGACACCCGTAAGGGCCACCACCGTCACGCTCGTTTCAATTCGAATGCAGTCTTGAGCGGGACGTTGGAACTCGACGCCCACGTGCGACAGTGGCAACGTGTGGCACAGAGGAATCGTGCGATCGACACATTTAGCAGCCTGAATCCCAGCAATCCGTGCAACAGACAGTGCCTCGCCCTTGGGCAGGTCGCCGTCCATGATGCGGTCGATCGTGACGGCGGCTGCGACAAAGCGAGCCTCGGCCACTGCGACACGATGCATGGGCTTCTTGTGCGACACGTCCACCATGCCGGCACGGCCTTGAGCGTCGATGTGCGTGAGTTCTTCGGACATACAAGCAGGATACGCCAGTAGCGCGGACACGCGAACCGTCAGTGCCCAAGTTCACCATGGACACATCGCCCGTCGATGAACACGGCTGCGGGTCGCGGAGGCGATCCTGAACCGTCCCAAGCGAACGGATCCCGATCCCAGACCACGAAGTCCGCAGGTGCTCCCGGCACCAGGCCCTCGGCGGTGGGGAGAGACACAGCCTCGGCAGCGGCCAAGGTCATGGCGTGCATGGCGTCCTGAGCATCGATGGCCTGCTCAGGATGGAATGGCCTGCCGTCTTCGTCGTTGCCCGTGATCGCAGCGGCCAACGTGCGCATGGGATCCGCACTGGTGATGGGCCAGTCCGTGCCAAAGGCCAGACGCGCTCCGGAGGCGAGTAGATCACGCAGCGGCAACATGCTTGCAGCTCGTCGCTCACCCAGAATATCCGCTGCAAATCGAGCGTCCTCCGCCCGATGCACCGGCTGCACACTCAATCGGAGTCGCGAAATATCATCGAGATCGACTCCACGCACGAGTTCTGCATGTTCGATCGTCGGGCGAAGCGTCTCAGGAACCCCGGCGAGCACGTCCGCCGCTCGGCGCACAGCAGCGTCACCGATGGCATGAATCGAAGGCGCCAGTCCCGCATGAACGACTGCCTCACACCACAGTTGATCCGTATCGTCGGCCGCACACTCGACCCACCTGCCACTTGCACCTCGATCTAGGAAAGGCTCGAAGACTCGCGCCGTGCGCGAGCCGAGCGTGCCATCGAAGAAGGCCTTGCACCCGATCACCTGCGGAAGTTCCGGGGAACGTCCAGCAAGCCAATCCAGCGTCAAGGGAAGTGACCGATCAAGCAGCGTCACAACGGTCCGCAACGACAGCGACGCCGCCTCTGGGTCGAGCACACGTTCAAGGACATCGCGGTACTCCATAGTCCGAACCGCGGTGACGCCCATGCTGTTGAGCCACTGCACAGCCTCGTACAGACCACGACGTGTGTCTTCCAATGGCCACTGGGGCAGCGCCGGAACAAGCACCTCCCATGCTTCTTCTTCAATCAAGAGACCCGTCCGAAGCGATGACGCATCCGCTGGCAACTCGAGTCGATCCAAGACGGCCTGATTCACCAGTGCAGCATGCTGGTCGCAGCGCCAACACACCGTCGGCCGGTCACCCATCCCCTCCATCCAGCCCATATCCGGCGGCGTTGTACTGCCCCAAGAACGTTCATTCCAACCGTGGGCCATGACCCAGCGATCCGCTGGCAGTACCCGGTGCTCTTGAAGCAGCCGCTGAGTGAACTGCGTCTGTGAGGCCATAGCGCTCAAATCGACGCCCAGCCGTGACTGCCCTCCCATGACCAGATGGACATGGGCGTCGACAAGGCCCGGTGTCAAAACGCGGCCTCCACAGTCGATGACCGTGTTCCCGCCTTCAGGAACAATCACGCCTGCATCGAAGGCAAGGCCTTCCTGCCAGCAATCAATGCCGTTCCAGGCACGAACATTCTTGAGGTGAGTGCTCATTCGTCCGATGCTACTGTTCTGGACATGCCTCGCTGTGCCCTCATGACTGCTGCCTTGCTGATGTCCGCCACTTTGGCGGGCTGCAGCGACCCTGCGCCGGAGCCAAAGAGCGATACGCCCAAGAGTCCCAGCCAGATCGACACCGGCCGGGCCCCCACGGCTCCAAGCGGGCTGACATCGATTCTGGACCAAGACACCGACGACACCACGTCCACTGTGGCCACCTTGACCATCGAGCAGCCGACCATGCCGGGCCGTCTTTTGTTCTTGGGCTTGGAAGCGCCGATCTCAAGACTCTGGCACTGGCAGCCGCCTCGCGCTTCGGGTCAGCTCGCAGACTTTGTGATACCGGGGCCACAAGGTAGCGAACCGGCACAACTCGTGATCTGGGCACCGGGGCGATCGCGGGCGTCGATCATTGAACACACCGTCCCGCTGTGGGCCAAGCAGTTCCGCACGGGCGTACTTCCCGCACCGCCAAAACTGGAGCACCGTAACGTGGCGGGCATGACCGTCTCAGTCGTTGAGTTGCATGGCGAGTTCTCGGGCATGGGCGGTGGATGGCATCGCCCGAACTGGAGGCAACTGTCGGCGGTCTTCGATGGCCCGGACTGCCCCACCGTCGTGCGTCTGCACGGCCCGAGTGAAACTGTTGAGGCTCACCGCGAGGCGTTCATGCGCATGGTCGAAGGACTGCGGACAACCCCATAAAGAGGTGGTCAGCCAGCAGGGCTGAACCGAACATCACTGCGTACATGGAAGTTCACAAGTGAGCCAAGCGTGCACTTGGCAAGATCTTCACGATCTTCCAGAGCCACGTGCATGGGTACGACACTGTGCAGTGCGACAGTGGCGGCATCCTCGTCGATGGCCTCTACAGTGCCCGACACGATGCGCGGCACCCCCATCACCGGCTCGATGAACCGTCCGCCGGCCGCAGCTTTGTGCACGCGCAGTGCGTGTGCTTCGATGACTCCCTTTACACGACCAGGCGATGGCGTATCCACGCCGCCCCATGCCATGGTGATGCGATAGGCGTTGCCAGGCACACTGACAACGACCGTGCCGTCATCGACGGACCCGATCGTGGCTGTGAAGACGGCAATAGGGGCGGGTGCATTCATGTGAAGAGGATTCTCGTGGCAAAGAAGGGATCTTGTCGTAGTCAATTCCGCGCCAATTCGTGGTCAATTCGTCTCTGAAGCGTCGCATGGTATCGCCGAAGCATCCACTGAGATTCCTGCGATGCTCAGAAAATTGGCCATCAGGGCAGGGCCGCAGGGCGTCAGAAAACTCTCGGGGTGAAACTGCACGCCCACGAGTGGCGCGGACATCTCGGTATGTCGCAATGCCATGACGACACCGTCATCAGTCCAGGCTGTCACTTCCAAGGGTGGCTTGATTGCCTCTCGGTCGACAATCAGCGAGTGATAACGAGCCACTTCCAACTGCGGCGGCAGTGCAGCGAATACGCCCGTGCCAGTGTGGTTGATCGTGGAGGTCCGGCCATGGACCGGTGCGTCGGACCGGCGCACTGTGGCGCCATGGACGTCAGCAATCGACTGATGCCCAAGGCACACGCCAAGCAGCGGGATACAGCCGCCGAACGTGCGGATCACATCGCGACAGATGCCGGTTTCAGAAGGCGTGCATGGCCCAGGAGAAATGACGATCGCCTGCGGCGAGAGAGTCTCGATGGCTTCAATCGTTAGTGCGTCGTTCCGATGCACTGCAATGTCCAGATCTGGAGACAGCGTGCCCAGCAGATGCACCAGGTTCCACGTGAACGAGTCGTAGTTGTCCAGAAGCAGCAGCACGGTTATGAAGCCTACCGCCGCCGGGTTCAGGCCGCGCGTGTGCCGGCAATGCCGTCTCGCGTCACCAGGAACAAATCATTGGTAATCGGGTACGGCAAACGCCGGAAGTCGCGACTGATGCGCTGGCGAACCCTGTTCACGAATGGTTTGGGGTCGGCGCTGATCGCTACCAGTACATCGCGAGCGGGCGTGGCGACCAGAAAGTCGCCCCCAAGCTGCGGGGCGAGTCGAGCGTGAAATCCTTCAAGCAGCAAACGGGCAGCGTCATAGCCGTCCTGCGCCGACACTACGGCGGCGCGACCACCGTCTTCAGACTGCACCAACTTGACTTCGAGATTGGGTCGATAGCGACTGAGATTGCCGCGGGCGAGTTCATCGATCTCGTCAAGGTCGATGCCCCACCTGATGATCTGTTCCATCGTGATGCTCACCGTCACACGCGGCAGGTCGATGACGTACACGATCACGGTGTCATTCACCCATGACATGTGGGCCACCTGTGACGGATCAAGACGATCGAACAGCGTGGCGGGCTGCAAACGTGGCATGATTCGCCCACGAGCCAGGGACAACGGCAGCGCCAGATCGCCGATCAGATCGCCTTCCTGCAGTCCACTGAGAAACTCATCGACCACTGCTTCACTGCGTTCCTCGTCACACAGCACCATGCGGAACAGGTTTGCTAGAGCAAGATGCCGCGCACCGATCATCACATCGAGTGGCCCGACGATCTCAATGGGCTCACCTGGAAATCGCTTCCGCACCATATCGGCGACGGCTTCGCAGAAGGCTTCGGGTTCTCGTGGCAGAATGCCCATGTCATCTCTTCCGGCGGGTTGCCCATGCAGGATGCATGTAACCGGTCCTGTTGAACCATCGTCCGAAAAACGGCCTCTGTGAAATGGGAAATGGGGATCACCGCCAAACAACGTGCAAGACACCAATGAAGGGCCCCAACTCCGCCAAAATCGGCCTTCAACCGCTGGACCCGGATAAACTGTGGGTATGAACTGCACAGCAGGCACCGTCGAAATAGGTCCAGATCTCCCATTGGTCATCATTGCAGGACCCTGCGTCCTAGAGACGGAGTCGGTCCACAGAGCCATCGGCGAGTGCGTTGCCGAAGCCTGTGGCGAGGCCGGCCTCCCGTGGATCTTCAAAGGATCCTTCGACAAGGCCAATCGCACCAGTCTTTCGAGCGCCCGTGGGCCGGGCATGCAGGAAGGGCTTGATCTCCTGCAGGCCAACGGAGAGTTCTTCGGCGTACCCACGACTACCGATGTACACCAGGCGAATCAGGCGGAGAAGGTCGCTGCGCAGGTTGACCTGCTGCAGGTACCCGCCTTCCTGTGCCGACAAACCGACCTGTTGGCCGCCTGCGGCGAAACCGGTCAATCGGTGAACATCAAGAAGGGACAGTTCCTTTCGCCCAGTGAAATGCAGCATGCCGCGGACAAAGCCATGCAAGCCGGCGCGGGCTCTTTGATGCTCACCGAACGCGGCACGTTCTTTGGCTACCACCGCCTCGTGAATGACTTCATCGGGCTGGGCGACCTGATGGACCTTGGCTATCCGGTGTGCTTTGACGTCACGCACAGCACGCAACTGCCCGGCGGAGGCGGCGGCACCAGTGCGGGTCGTCCCGATCGAGCGGCTTTGCTTGCCCGTGCCGCCACGGCTGCGGGTGTACACGCCCTGTTCATCGAATGTCACCCAGACCCCAGCCAGGCGAAGTCTGACGGCGCCACGGTGCAGAATCTCGCATCGACGGCCGCCATCATTCGAGAGGCTGCCGCCATTCGGTCCGCGGTGGCCGGAGCGGCCACATGAAGTGTGATCTCTGCAACAAACCCGCCGTTGTGCACGAGTTGCAGATCACAGACGGCGTCAAACAGGAAATTCATCTCTGTCAAGAGCACGCAGCAGAGCAGGGATTTGCCGATATACATGCCATGAGCATGCAGCACTTTCCAACAAAGGTGGGTTCGGCGGCGGTGCAGTCCCCCGCCTGCCCGTCCTGTGGCACGACTTCGGCCCAAATCCGGCAGACCTCGCAGATGGGTTGCGCAGACTGCTATGAGGCGTTTGCGGGCTTGGTTAAGAGTCTGATTGAGCAGTCGCAGCACGGCGGAACGCACCATGTCGGTCGACGCCCGGCAGGCAGTGATGGTGACATTGCCAAGCGGCATGAGACGCAACGGTTGTTACGGGAGCTCGAAGCGGCGGTTGCTGCGGAGCAGTACGAACGCGCTGGTGAGATTCGGGACGAGCTCGCTCGAGGCAGTCGATCCGAACCAATGTCGGAGGCCTCCGGGCCGTCTGAGGATCCGGAGACCTGAGTCGCATGCGTACTGACCGCCCCACGCCTCAAGCCAGATCTGACGCACCCGACAGCGATGTCGTGTTGAGCAGCCGTGTCCGTCTGGCCCGCAATCTGGCGTCTGAGCCCTTTGTGCATCGCTGTGATGAGTCACGTTGTAGAAGCATCATTGGCATGCTTCGGTCTGCCCTTTTGCAGGGCGATCTGGATGAGAATCTGGCTTGGGTCGATTTGGAAAAAGCAACAGGACATGACCGCCAACTGCTAGTTGAACGCCACCTGATCAGTCGTCAACTTGCCGAAGCCGCAATGCCCAGAGGTGTGGCCATTGCAGACGACGAGACCATGAGCGTCATGGTCAATGAGGAAGACCACGTGCGCATGCAGGCGATTGCGCCAGGACTGCAGCCAGAACGATGCCTGCGTCGACTGGTGCTTTTGGACAGTGAACTGGAGACACGGTTGCCGTGGGCTGTGCACGATCGCTGGGGCTATCTTGCCGCGTGTCCGACCAATGTGGGTACGGGTATCCGGTTCTCAGCCATGGTCCACCTGCCTGCTCTGAGAATCACCGGCGAACTCACCAAGGTGCGGCAGGCCGCCAAGGATCTCAATCTCGCCGTCCGCGGTTACTACGGGGAAGGCTCCGAGTCCACCGGCAACTTCTTCCAGATCAGCAATCAACGAACGCTCGGCGTGTCTGAAGAAGAGTTGCTCGACCAGTTCCAGAGGGTGCTCATTCCAGGCGTCGTGCGGTATGAGCGTGCCGCTCGCGAGGTTCTCCTTGAACGAGAGCGCCTGACGGTCGAGGACCGAATCCACCGGGACCTGGCCATTCTTCAGGCGGCTCGACTGCTCAAGGCTGACGAAGCCATGAAACGGCTGAGCAATGTTCGACTTGGCGTGTGCATTGGCATGCTGCCGGGCATCAAGCTCGACGCCGTCAACGCCCTTTTCCTGCATATTCAGCCTGCACATTTGCGAGATCGCATGGGCGGCACGCTGTCACCGGCTGACGCCAAGAGTGTGCGTGCCGAACTGGTCCGCCAACTGCTTGGTGGGGACGACGGCACCGGCAGTTGAGACTGTCTCTGCCCCTCTAAGGCAGTTCAGACGTCACGAAGCCCGTCGAAAATCGCAGCCAACTCGAAGTCCTTGTCGGTCAGCCCGCCTGCATCGTGTGTGGACAGACTCAGCGTCACTTTCGAATAGCGGACCAGAATGTCCGGGTGATGGCAGGCCGTCTCGGCAGCCTCTGCGACCGCATTGACAAACGCCATGGCCTTGAGAAAGTCCCCGCAGGCGAACGTCCGCTGCAACGCATCCCCTGCTCTTGCCCAGTCTGGCACGGCGCTGCATCGAGCCTCAATCGCCGTGTCATCAAGACGCAAGATCGTGTCGGTCTTCGTATCAGCCATGAGCAAGATCTCCCTGCATGGATGGCACCGTACCATTGCCATCGTGCCAGAGGCCCCATCAATCCAGAAGCAGGTCACCCGACTGGCCCCATCGCCTACTGGCGCTGTCCATTTGGGCAATGCACGGACATTTCTCGTGAACTGGGTCCTTGCGCGCCGTCATCAGTGGCGCGTCGTGCTTCGGATTGAAGATATTGATCATCCCCGCGTCAAGCCCGAAACCATTGACCGCACACGTCGTGACCTGGAGTGGCTCGGCCTGACTTGGGACGAAGAAGTGCCGCTGCAATCCACCGCCCCTGAAGCAGCCTGGGCCGCGCTGCAACAACTTGCCGATCGAGGCCTAGTGTATCCATGTACCCGCACGCGTGCTGAGTTCGCTGCCTCCGCCCCCAACGAGGGCGACGGAGCCTCACGCGCCGGCGCGTCGCTGCGGCCCGAGAGCGCCGGGGCACGCTGTACAGATGTCGATCCGCACACCAATTGGCGTCTCCTTGTGGACAACGGCACTGTCGAAGTGATTGACATGCTGTTGGGCACAAATCAGATCGACGTCGCCGCAGACTGCGGCGACTTCGCCGTTTGGACGAAACGAGGCGTGCCCGCTTATCAACTTGCGGTTGCTGTGGATGATGCCCGACAAGGCGTGACGCAGGTGGTGCGTGGCAACGACCTGCTGCCCTCGGCCGCACGCCAGACACTGCTTCTGCAGCACCTCGGCCTGCCGATCCCCACGTGGTGGCATGTCCCGCTGTTGCGGGGAGAAGACGGCCGGCGACTGGCCAAACGCCATGGTGACTCCCGGATCGGACGATGGCAGCATGGTTCGCCTGATCGACTCATCGGCCTGCTGGCCTCATGGAGTGGGATTACGCAGACGCCGGAGCCGATGTCGGCGAGTGCATTTGCTGACGCCTTTGACCTTGAGACGTTTCCAACCGAGGATGTGGTTGTACGGGAGGCTGATCTCACATGGCTCGATTGATGTTCCTCACATGTTGCGTTCTGTTGCTGCTGCCGTCTGGATGTGCGCAGCCGAAACACACGCACGCCGACATCGCGTTCAACGGCACCACTTGGTCCATGGAACTTGCGATCGGAGATGCGGCGATTCAACGTGGACTCATGGACCGTGCAACTCTCGATGAAGGTTCAGGAATGCTGTTCGTGTTCCCGCGCACCGAGTTGCGATCGTTTTGGATGGCGTGGTGCCTCATGCCCATCGATCTGGTCTTCCTTGATGGACGCGGAAGAGTCGTCGCTACACATGAGATGCAGACCGAACCACCCATACGCGACGACGAACCGCAGTGGGCTTACTTCGACCGCATGACAGCATACCCAAGCGGCGTCCCAGTGCGCTTCGCCGCAGAGTTCCCTGCGGGCACGATCAATGCCCACGGTTTCAACCCCGGTGACAAAGTCGAGTTGGACATCGATGGCCTGCTGGCCCTTGAACAGCGATCGCACTGAGCCATTCAGGAACGTTGTTGTCTTGCCATGAGCCGAGCCACATGGCGGGCAAGCATGTCCGTTTCGACATTGACGCAATCACCGCATGCCTTTGCACCCAACGTCGTCTCTTGAAGCGTCAATGGAATGAGCGACACCTCTATCCAATCGTCGCCAAGCGCTGACACGGTCAAACTGACACCATCAATCGCGATCGAACCCTGCGCAACACACAGGCCGGCAAGCGATGCCTCCAGTTGCACACGCAGCCGTCGACCATGTTCATCGTCGGTACACGCCGTGACGGTGCCGGTGCCGTCCACATGCCCCTGCACCATGTGCCCGTCGAGTCGGGTCTGCATGGTGGCCGCAGCCTCCAGATTCACAGTGGACCCTTCGTATAGGTCGCCCAGCGTGGTCATGGTCAGGGTCTGGGGGATCACGTCGAAGGCCAGCCCTTCGTCTTCGTGGACCACAACCGTGAGGCAGCAGCCATTGACCGCAATGGAAGCACCGATGACGGGCTTGTGTGCCCAGTTTCCAGTGCTCACCACCAGCCGCCGGCCGTCCGCCGAAGCGTCCGCACGCAACACCACTCCCTGCTGCTCGATAAGTCCCGTGAACATGGGGGGAAGCCTAGCGTCTGAACCGACCAAATCGCAGGGCTGGAGGGCTATACTCCGCGGTCAGGGCCAATCCAAGCGGAGGCACATACCCTCCGTCCGCTCCGCACCCCTTCTATCCCCGCCCGGCCCGGCAGGAGACCGCCCAGTGAGTCTGAACATGCGCCGCACACGATTGACTGCACTGTGTGCCTGCACAAGCCTAGCCATTTACGCGGCCGGACTGCTGACCGGCTGCGCAAACTCTTCGACCACAAGTGGGTTGGAAGCCTCCAGCGCAATCGCCTACCCCGCTCCGAGCGCGTTGGGGAACAACGGGTCCACGACAGAGCCAACCACGAAGGACAATGGCCAAGTCAATGGTCAAGCCAATCCGCATGCCGACATTGCCACCGAGCTCGAGCGACGCATGATGATCGGGCCCGCTGCAGCCCGCAGCATCGGCTGGCGTCCCACGTGGACGCTCTCATTCGAAGTGGACGGCGGCATTCAGAGGATCTGGTCCAACGACAGCGGTGTCTTCGTTCTGGACGGACGCAATGAACTTTCACTGCTGTCAACGGACACGGGCCTGCGTCGGTGGCGCACCTTCATCGGCGAACCAGGCGACATCATTCTCGATCTCTTCGTCTCTACGGAAGCCCAGTTGGTGATCATCCTGCGCAGTGATGCCCTGGTCACGTGCAACTTGGCCACTGGGTTCCCGGAGGGGCCACTGGACGGCGTCGTCCCGCCGGTGCAGCGTCTCGAATGGCTTGCTCGCACCGGAGGCAAGCTCATTGGTGAAGACCTGATCTACGGCGGCCTCGGCGGCGAAGTTGTCTGGCAATCTTGGAGTCGCGGATTTTCGTCTCGTGCTCACCGCGTCGGACGTCGCCTCAATGTGCCCCCTGTCATCTTTGACGACACCCTGATCGCATCGGCGCTCGGCGGGCAAGTGGTCGCGCTCCAAACCGCCACCGGCGGCCTGATCTGGTCTCGCACATTGCTTGACGGCCTTGGCGCCGCACCCACACGACAGGATGACCGCGTGTATCTGGCTGGCCTCGATCAGCACCTACGCTGTGTCAGCCTAGAAACTGGACGGGCAATCTGGACCGTGCTGCTCACAGCCCCACTCAAGACATCCCCGGTCGTGCTGGGCGACTCCGTGTATCAACTCATTCCTGATGAGGGATTGAGCGCCTGGGAGACTACTCCGAAGGACTCACCGGAAGGCCGCCAGCGATGGATTTCCAACGACGTCCATGGCTCGGTCATCAGTACGCTCGGTGACCGGCTCTTGACTTGGAACCCAAGGGCTGGCGTGCTCGCAACGGCCTCTCCCATGACCGGTGCTCTGGATGTCTCGCTCCAACTGGAACCAGGCACCCGCGTGCAGGCTTCGGACATGGACAATGGACGGCTGTTCGTGATTTCCGCGACGGGGCGTGTCGAGTCGCTCCTTCCCGCACGCTGATCTCAAATCTACACATCAGGCAAGGATGCCACACCAATGACGATTGCCGAGCAATCACGCACAGGAGCATCGAACACGATGCACGATCTGGTCTCCATTCGCAGAGCACTGCTGTCCGTCTCTGACAAACTCGACCTCGTACCCTTCGCCAAAGAGCTCGCTGCCATGGGTGTGGAACTCATCTCCACGGGCGGCACGGCCAAGGTGCTTGCTGAGGCGGGCCTCGAGGTCATTCCAATCGAGCGTGTTACCGGCTTCCCGGAAATGATGGATGGCCGCATCAAAACGCTGCACCCACGCGTCCACGGTGGCCTGCTGGCACGACGTGATCTTGAAGACCATGTTGCCGCGATGGAGGAACACGACATCCCCTCCATCGATCTGGTGTGCATCAATCTGTATCCCTTCGAGCAAACCGTGGCGACGCAAGGTGTGCAGGAGGGTGAAGCCATAGAACAAATCGATATCGGCGGCCCCGCAGCGATTCGCAGCGCCAGCAAGAACCACGCCTTCGTCACCGTTATCACCGACACCTCGCAGTACGACCGGATCATTTCCGAACTCAAGGCAAACGATGGCTGCACGTCTCTGGCGTTGCGACGTGATCTCGCAACCGTGGCCTTTGCACGCACAGCTCGATACGACGCCGCCATTGCGTCTTGGATGGAGGCGTCCGCAGGCGGTTTTCCGGCTTGGCTGCTCACCGTCGCCGCCTGTGAACGCACGCTCAGGTACGGCGAGAATCCGCATCAAGACGCTGCCCTCTACGCCATTCCGGACTCCGGCGACGCGGGCTTGGCCACCGCCGCCACGATTGACGGCAAACCACTTTCGTACAACAACTACAACGACGCCGCGGGCGCACTGCGCTGCTGCCGCGACATGGCCCGGGCCTGCCCCGGCAAAGCCATCACCGTTGTTGTGAAGCACGCGAGTCCGTGCGGCCTGGCCGCTCGCGACAACGGCGTCGACGCATTCGAGGCCGCCTATGCCGGCGACCCCTTGGCTGCATTCGGTGGCGTCGTGGCCACCACGGAACCCATCAACGCTGCACTGGCCGCCTGCATCATTGAAGGCGAGCGTTTCCTGGAAGTGATTCTGGCGCCTGCCTTCGAGCAAGACGCCATCGACGCACTGTCGGCCCGTTGGAAAAAACTTCGCATGGTGGCCGTTCCCGACATCATGCATCGTCCTCGCAACGGACAGGACATCCGCACGATTCCAGGTGGCCTGCTCGTGCAGCAGTCAGATGATCGAATTGCGGATCCGGCCGGCTGGACTATCGCTGTTGGCAAAGTACTGGACGACACCACCACCATGAACGCCATCTGCGCCTGGACCGCGGTAAAGCACCTGCCCAGCAACGCCGTGGCAATCGCCACGGACGGGCGCCTTGCCGGCGTGGGCGGCGGGCAGGTCGATCGCGTCGGTGCTTCACGCATTGCTGCTGGCAAAGCCACCGATGCCATTGCCGGGCGCACCGATGTCGTTGCCGCATCCGATGCCTTCTTCCCCTTTGCGGATGGTCCGGAGTTACTGCTTGATGCCGGCGTCACCTGCCTGATCCACCCCGGTGGCTCCAAGCGTGACAAAGACACGTTCGAGTTGTGCCAGGCACGCAACGCCATGTGCATCCTGACCAGCACACGCGCGTTCCGTCACTGAGTTTCAAATATCCGTCCACCAAGACGGACCTGTGCGATCAGGTTGCGCCGATCGTCACATCCACCGGCTGCGGAACAGGATTGTGGGTGGGCGACAGTGCCAACTCCAACGGGAGGCGCTTGCCGTCACCGCCGTATGGAATGTTCTCACTATCGATGATGCGCTGAATGGCCATGATGCCTTCAATGAGCATCTCCGGCCGTGGCGGACAGCCCGGCACGTAGACGTCGACGGGGATGTACTGATCCACGCCCTGCACAACCGCGTAGGTGTCGAAGACACCGCCGGTGCTGGCACAGGCGCCCATGGAGATCACCCACTTGGGCTCGCACATCTGCTTGTAGATGCGTTGAAGCACCGGAAGCATTTTCACCGAGACACGACCGGCCACGATGAGTAGATCGGCCTGTCTGGGGCTGAATCGGAAGACCTCGGCTCCGAATCGAGCAAGGTCGTATCGACTTGAAGCCGTGGCCATGAGTTCAATGCCGCAGCACGCCGTGGCGAAGGGCATGGGCCACACGGCACTGCGCCGGGCCCAGTTGATGACATGGTTGAGCGACGTCGTGAGGAACCCGTCGACTGGAATGGTGGCTTCGAGACCCATGAACGCACAGTGTAGTCGGTCATTGCGCCTGGGACGCCTGAAGAGGCGATGATGTCCCTGTGATGCTGCTCGCCACCGTACTGTTGTCCGCCGCCCTGGCCACGCCCACATCCGACACTGCCAAAGCGTTGCTGCCACACATGCGCCCTTGGCAGCAATCGGGCTGGATCGTGCTGTCCGATGCGCCGCGATCATCTGTGCAGCAGATCCAACGCACGCTGGAACGCACCCGACAGGAATGGGACCGCTTCCTGCGGCTCATGGACCGCCCCCGCCAGCGGCTTGCCGAACCACTGACCTGCATTGTGTTTGCCGAAACCGCCGACTTCGAGTCCTTTGCGCTGCAGCACGACACACTGCAACTGTCAGCCGACAAGGTGCCCGGCTACTTCAGCACCGGCAACGGCTGGATCGTCTTTCTGGACCCTGGCGATCACGCAGATCTTGACCAAGCATGGGCCGACCTCGATGCCGCTCAGGGGCGCGTCGACGACGCCCGCCGAGAAGGCCACGGCGTCGATGCCGCCCAAGCCGAACTTGATGCCGCACGCACGGACCTGCTCGATCACGAGTCCATCCGCCGCATGGCACTGGCCGCCCATGAGACCGTGCACCAACTTGTGCACCACACACAGGGCTTCGATCGCAATGCACACTGGCCACTGTGGCTCCATGAAGGACTCGCGACGGCCTTCGAAACCGCCGATCGTCGAAGACCCTTCGGCCCTGACCGCGACTTCTTTCAGCGACGCAACGCCTTTCTCGATCGCCTCGACGACGGCACCGCATACACCGTGGATCAACTGCTGGCGTTGACAACCAAAGACGGCCTCGATGATGCAGGCACGGTTGCCGCCTACGTTGATACCTGCGCACTGGTGAGTTGGTTGACGCGCGTACAGCGTCGCCGTTGCGCATCCTTTCTCGACGCTATCGGTCGCCCGGACGATGACGAACAGCCGATCTCTGCGGCAACTGCATTCCGCACCCATGTTGGCGAGCCCGCAAAGATCACTCGCCAATGGTGGGCAGACGAGCGCAGAAGGCGCTAGCGGTCAACGACAGCTGCACGCCACCGAGCCCGGCCACGGTCGATCAGAATGGCCAGCTCCAGTCCATACAGCAGACACAGCCACATCACGTAGACCCACAACATCACCAGTGGGACCAGCCCCAACGCGCCGCCCAACGGCGAGCTGGGCACGGCCTTGAACACGTAGGTCAGCAGCACCCACTGCCCGATCAACCCTGCAACGGCGGCGAACGCTGCGCCAGAAAGTGACGCACGCCACGGTGGCCCGTGATGTGGATACCAGCGATACACCATGGCCACGAGGCCCGTGATCACCACTAGGAACAGAAGCCCGTGCAACACTCCGCCGAGCACGGACGGCAACAGATCGAACACACTGCCGAGTAACTCCATGCCGATCGTCCCTACGGCCGGCAGGAAGACCAGCAATCCAAGAGCAGTCAATGCTCGGCGAGGCCGACTGCGACGTCGTGTGCCGCCGGTCATGGAACTGAGCGCGGCTTCGATTTCATCGAACAGGCGCAACGCTGCCCATGCCAGGAAGAGCGCCCCCACCACACCGAGGCTCGCGGGATTGATGTCCATGGCAGCCTTGGCCTGCGCACGCATCCACTCACCCAATCCATGCACTTCGCCTTCACTTCCGGGAGCTGCAACTGCAACGTCTTCGAGGCCTGTCTGATTGATGAATGTGTCGACCGTGCTCAGAAAGGCCTCCTCGCTGACGGAGTACCGAGCCACAACTGCAGCCAACGCCAGCAACGGAATCAAAGAGAACAACAGCCGGAAGGACAACGCCGCCGCAATGAAGCCGGCACGATTGCGTCGCATCCGGATCGCCGCCAGTCGGGCCATGTCCAGCCCCCAGCGGATACGCCGTTCCAAGGGGTTCAGCGACGAAACCGGCCGTCGACGCACCTGCAGCCGCAGTGTCCGCCATTGCCGCCGCAGCTTTTTGAGACCTTTCACCGGACCAGCACTCCAACGGATAAACTACAGGGTCGCTCAACTTGAAATCCAAACTCGGACTCCTCGATGGAAAGGCACCAGTGATGGCCCCCGATCCCACCAGTCAGTCAGACCCCGACAAGCACGACAAGCAAGCCCCTGAAGTTCCAGGCGACTACACCACGGCCGAAGGTACCTGGCACGCTGTGCCAGCCCCTCCTGCCGTCTCGGCGGGCTGGCAGGCCACCGACGAACCAAACGTCTCAGAATCTTCCGAAGCAACGGACATGCCTAACCTTCGCGACGCCTCGCGCGGCGATCGCCTGCAGAAGGTGCTCAGCGCCTCTGGTCTGGGCTCGCGTCGCGCCTGCGAAGCCCTGATCGAAGAGGGCAAGGTCATGGTCAATGGTGTCACCGTGACGGATCTCCCGGCGTGGGCGAATCCACATCTCGATCGCATCGAGGTAGACGGCCGCCGCATCCACGGCCCCGCTGCCCCCGTCAACGTCATGCTCTACAAGCCGCGTGGCGTAGTCTGCACGAACGATGATCCGCAGGGTCGTAAGCGGGCGATTGATCTGGTCTTCCATCCGTCCAAGACGCGACTTTTCACTGTTGGTCGTTTGGACATTGACTCCAGCGGACTGCTCCTGTTGACCAATGACGGTGCATTGGCCCAACGTCTTGTGCACCCCAGTCACAACATTGAAAAGGTCTATGAAGTGCTTGTGCGCGGATACATGTCCGATACCACGATCGACATCCTGCTCAAGGGCGTCTTTCTGGTCGACAAGGAAGGCGACAAGCCTCGGCGAGCGCGCGTCAAAGCCATCTCGATCAAGATGCGCGACAAGCAGCGTACACGCTTCGAAGTCGTGCTCGGCGAAGGCCGTAATCGCCAGATTCGCCGCATGACCGCAGCGCTTGGACACCCCGTGAAGCGACTCAAGCGTCTGTCGATCGGCCCGCTGAAACTGAAGGGGCTTCGTCCGGGTCAGTGGCGTGATCTAGATCGCACGGAACTTCGGCGTCTTCGGAAGTCGGCACATCTTCCGGTGTAGGATCCGCGTCATCATCCTCGTCGTACTCGAACGACTCGGCATCATCACGCAACTCCAGCAGGATTGGCCCCTCGCCCTCCTGATCGATGCGCACCTGCCCGCGACGCACGAGTTCCAAGGTGGCTAGGAACAGGCCCACACGCTGGCTGGGTGAGCAGCCGTCAAAAATCTCCAGCAGGTTCAGGGCGGTGCCCTGACGACGTTGCAGCCGGTCGACCAGATCTGCCTGATGCAGCCGCGTGGGCGTGTCGTCAATGGCGACGATGTGCTCTCCGAGACGGTCGAAGTCGATGATCGAAGACAGTCGCTCATAGGCCTCGGCCAGGTCCATGGAGTGGACATCTTCCAAGTCAAGTTCCGGCGTTTCCTCGGTAGCCTCTTGAGCACCCTCGCGAATGCGTACTTCAAGACGACGCTCGGCTTGCGCCTTGCACCCGTCAAGTTCCTCTGCGGCTAGACGCACACGCTGGTAATCGAGCAGCTGTTGAATGAGCTCACTTCTGGGATCGCCACCGGCGTTCTCCCGGTCGATGGCCTCTCGGACCTCTGCCGGCATGAGCGTCCGACTCTTGAGTTCCACCAGCGTGGCCGCCATGACCAGAAACTCAGCGGCGGCATCCACATCGACGGCGGAAGCCTGCCTGAGAATACCCAGATAGTCGTCTGCGATCACCGCGACGGGAATGTCAGTGATGTCCACCTCGGCGCGGCGGATCAGGAAGAGCAGCAGATCCAGCGGTCCCTCAAAGGACTCAAGTTGAATGCGATAGTTGTCCTGAGACGGCATGGTGACGAACTGGACCCTTGGCTTTGAACCTGATCAGGCGGCAAGCCGGGTAGACTGCCGCCATGGCGAACGGGCATCCTACAGCTCCTGCGCTGGCCTCGGACCGTGCCTTCCTGACGGATGTGCTGCGGGAGGAAGCCCACGCGCTCAACGCGCTGGCGGACACCATTGCATCTGACGATGCAGAGGCCGCCCGCTGGGCCAAGGCGCTGGACCTTCTCGATGCATGCACCGGCCACGTGGTCGTCAGCGGCATGGGCAAGTCCGGCCTGATCGGTGCAAAAATCTCTGCCACGTTGGCCTCCGTGGGCGTGCCCTCTCATGTGGTGCACCCCGCAGATGCCGTCCACGGCGATCTGGGCCGCATCCGACGGGAAGATGTCGTGCTGTTGCTGAGCTTCTCCGGCGGCACCGAAGAAGTCGTCAATCTCGGCGCCATTCTCCGTACCGACGGCGTGACACGCATTGGTATTTCCCGCAGCCACGACTCGCGATTGGCCGCACTGTGCGATGTACATCTGGCCCTCGGCGACCTCGACGAGGCCGGCAATCTTGCGCTGGCCCCCACGACTTCAACAACAGCCACACTGGCCTGCGGAGACGCCCTTGCCCTGGCCGTGGCACACCGTCGCTCCTTTACCGAAGAAGACTTCCAACGTCGACATCCCGGCGGCGCTCTGGGCGCCGTGCTGCGCCCCGTAGAAGAGGTGCTCCGTTTCAGAGTCGGCGACGACGGCAATCTGTCCACCTGCCACGTGGACACCACACTGCACAGTGCCTTGGAAGCTTCCCAGTCTCAATCCACATCCACAAACACGAGGCACGCCGGTGCGCTGCTTGTGGTTGATGACAACGGTTTGCTTGCGGGCATCCTCACGGACGGCGATCTCCGTCGTCTGGCGTTGGACGACAGCGCGTTTCTGACCCGCACAATGGGGGCCGTCATGACGGCTGATCCACTGTCAATCCAAGCAAAGGCACGCGTCGCAGAGGCACGATCGCTGATCACCGAACACCGTATAGATGAACTCCCGGTCGTCGACGACGACGGACGCCCGGTAGGACTGGTCGACGTGCAGGATCTCCTGGCGCCGCGCATCATTTCTTCGTAGACGAAACGCAAGGGCACGCATGAGTACGCACGACACGCAAGAGACAAATCCACCAGCACCCCCCAGCGGTGGTTCCGACGGGGGATGGAACCTGTCGCGTCTCGTGACTAGCGTGTCGTTGGTGTGTTTGGTAGGTGCGGGCCTGGCGATCTTCTTGGATGCCCCCCGCTCCGTCACCACCAACAACGATGACATGGTTCCGATTGCCGGGCCGGACGACACCGACACTGCGCCCATCATTGACCTTGGAGATCCCGGCCTGACGGTCGAGTTGTCACAGGGCGGCTGGGTGCAGATTGCCGGAGCGGATGGCGAGCTGGCCCAGCAATATCGCTTCGTCCACCTGGATCCTGATCCGGAGGGATTGGAGACGCATTGGCTGCGCATGCGTGAGCCGCAGGTGCAGTTGTTCCTGCGTGGCGGTCGCATGGTCACGTTGACTGGAGACCGTCTGGACGCCTACGCCCCGAGACGTTCGTTGGAACAAGGCAAGCTCGAAGGCGATGTCGTGATCACGTTGTACGAGGGTTTCACCGGCGCTTCAGGCACCGTGGATCCGACGACGTTGGAACCCGCACTGGTCGTGCGAACGGCTTGGGCCACCTTCGACAATCTGGCGGGGCGTATCGAATGCCCCGAGGCGATCACAGCGAAGTCCCCCACTGAACGCATGGCTGGCCGCAACCTGCTGGTCCTCATGAACGACCGCGATGACCGCATCGAGTTTCTGCGATTGGCCCAAGTTGACTTCCTCGCCATCCAGGAGCGCAGTCTCCGGCACAGTGAAACAACAAGGCGTTCCGCCAAGGCACATCCACGGATCCGCCTTGCCTCCATGGCGGCAGCGCAGTCCACACTCAGTACTACCCCGCCAAGCGATGCCACGCCGGTGGACTGGTATCGACTTCGACTAGACGGCGACGTACGCGTGGAGCAGGAAGATCAGGCCGGTCGTCGTCTTGCCATTGGCGACACGATGGACGTGGTGTTCTCGATGCAATCTGGCCCGCTGCTGGGACCGTCCATGGTGGCGTCGACATCTGGCGGACTGACATCCAGCCACGGCATGCTCGCGACGGCCTCTCTGGGGGCAGGGTTGCTGGGCGCTGCAGATCAACCAGAACCCCTTGCGGGCGAAATCATCGTGACCTGCTCCGGACCATTGACGATGATCCCCATGCCCGACACCATGTCCGCTCCTCCTTCGCCAGATGCCTCACGACTGGAGCTGCGCGGCTCGCCGGTGCGGCTGCTCGACACGTCGGATCGGATTGGTGCAATCGCTGCACAGTTGGAATACCGATCCGAAACCGAACGCATCGATCTACTGGGATCTCCCGAACAGGACGTCACCGTGGTCACCGACGACCTTTGGCTGCGCACGTCCAACCTGTGGGCAGAAATGGGCACGGGCCGCGCGGGTTCAACGGACACGCCAGGGCAAGCTCAAGTACTTGCCCAGTCGCCGCTGGAGATAGCACTGCTCAATGAAGACGCTGCGTTCATCGATCCAGATGCGCCAGCAACACTCGAAGAAGACCTGAGCATCGAGTGGACCGGCGGCGTAGACGTGAACTTTGAACCCGGTGGGGCTTCCGGCCAAGGACAGATGAAGATGGTCCGCTTCCAAGGCGATGTGGAGGTTCGCAGCGAAGATGGCTCCATCGACGCCGACACGCTGGAAATGCACTTCCAACCGGACGATCAGGGCCAAGCCCACCCCGATCGCATGTTCGCCACCGGCGACGTGCGTGCCCGCAACGAAGACCAGACGCTCTGGGCAAATGTCTTGACGGCAACGCTGGAACCGGCTGACAAGCCCGTACCGGAGTCCAGCGCCGTCCAGCCTGAATCTGCAACTACAGATGACCCGATGGCTGACGCCCGGATCAAGGACTTGTTTGCCGAAGGAGATGTCCAGGTCCTGCTGGCAGACGGCGCTCGCGCGTTTGCCGATGTTCTGGAAGGCGACGCTCGTCAGTCCAAGGTCGTGCTCAAGGGCAGCAACATTGTGATCGCCCGCAGCGATCTGCTGATCGAACACGGCCGCGAGTTGTTCATTGAACGCACTGAAGGCAAAGCAACCTGGCCAGGTGGCGGCCGCGCTCGCCTACTGGCACGCCCGATCAACGTGACCCAGGACCAACGCATTACCCGCCCGGCCGTACCCGCCCCTACTAAAGAAATCAAGCGGGTCGTCACGTTGCAAGCGACGTGGAATGACAGCCTGCTCTACGACGCCAACCACGACAACGGCGCGGGGGCCCTGCACCTGGCAGGCAAAGTCGCCGTGGTCTCACAACAGAAGTCCACGGAGCGAGCAAGCCTCCATGGCGGCAAACTCCGCCTTGAGTTCGCATCCATCGCCGACGCCCCAGCAATGCCAGACCTGACCGCCAAGCCCGCCACCACCGATGCCGGCATCTTCTCCGGCGACGGCCGCGTCCTGTCCCGCATGATCGCCGACGACGCCGCCCGCTTGGAACGTCGCACATGGCCCACGAAAGACCGCCTCGAAACCCCTGAGATCATCTATATCGGCGGCGACCGCATCACCTGGGATGAACGCAATGTGCAGGCCGCAGTGGAAGGCAACGGCGACTTTGTCACGCGCCAGCCAACATGGGCCGCGGCGGAAGGCGACGGGCCATTCCGAGGCGCCGGCACCGCCAGATTCACATGGGTCAACCGCCTCGACATGACACGTCGTGATGACGGCAGGTTCACGATTGACATGCAAGGCATGGTCGAAGGTATGTGGAAGGGCGCCGCCGACAGTGAAGACATCGCCACGCTGACCGCCGACCAAGTGCAGGCCGTCACTCGGCGCGATGTCGGCACGCTGGAGGAGCCTCTCACAACACAGCAGCCAACGCCTTTGGACTTTGACGGCGACGCCTCCATCGAATCGTTGATCGCCATCGGACGCGTCTATCTTGCCACGCCCACGCGTCGCGCAGACGCCGACAGGCTTGACTACAACACCCGCACTGGCATCGCCCGACTTGAAGGCCGGCGTGGACACCCCGTTGCAGTTGTGAATGAGGGCGCACCACTTCCTGTGCGTGCCACTGCAATGATCTGGAACATGGATCCGGACGTGGACACGATCACGCTGGAAAGCCCACGCGGTATCGGCGGGCGCTAGGCATACCCCCCCCCCAACGCCTACAGGTAACACACGCTGCGAAGCTTGCGACTCAGACGGACTCGCGGTCAATGACCACGTGGTTCTCGCGTTCCCCGCGTCCACGCAGTGGATAGTCCTTACGCAATGGATGCGCCGGAAAGTCACGCCATGTCAATATTCTGCGCAGGTCCGGATGGCCTTTGAAGCGAATGCCGAACATGTCGAACACCTCGCGTTCACGCCACTCGGCACCCAGCCAGATATCGCACACGCTGTCGACTTCGAGGCTTGGATCATGCTCGATCCCGCTGGTTTCGATGCTCGGGTCCAGGAAGCACTTCACCAGTAGGAGATCATCGTGGCCATGGCTGCGCAGTACCCATACAACGGCGAATCGCCCGGGCTGCTTCACCGGATAGTCCAGATAGTCCGCCGCCGTCACGTCCACAAGCAGGTTGTAGGCACACGCCGGGTCTTCGCGAAGAAACCGCAGCACCTCATGAGCGTCTTCCGGCTGCGCGACCAATGTGGTCTGCTGCCGAAAGACTGTCTTGCTGAGCGTTCGGTCCGAGAAGGCGCCGACAACTCTGGCAACGGCATGATGTTCTGCGGCAGTGCTCATGAACGGTGCATCATACGGTGTCCTGCCACGCTCAGAGCCCCAGCCAGGCACGCGCCGCAGCGGCATCCGCACTCCAGACACGGATCGCGTTCGACGCCGCCCAGCGGGGATCGACCCACGCCATCAATGCCTGCCCCACACTTGCCCCGGGGAGCACACCTTGGCCCATGGGCACAGCCTGCGTCCGGCCGGCCTCATCCACCACGGCATCACTGAGCAGGATCGCCCCAGCCATCGGTGCAAGTCCGTGCAGGATGCGATCCACATGCGGATCCGGATCACACACCATCGAAGGTGCCAACAGCGCCGCCAAGTCAATGGCCACGCGACGCTCGCCTCGATCGGCAAGCATTGAACGCGTGCCGGGCACATCGTTCAGTACCTGCGCATGATGCGGCCTGATCAGCACCGACTCGGGCAGCCCATCCAAACAAGCCGCCAACTGCTCACGTGCCCCGGGCAGCCAGTTCAGTGGGCTGGGCTCAAAGCGGTCTGCTGTCAAGGCACCTGACCACACTGCGCACGGACCAGCACAGTCCGGCGGCCCCTGAAGCAGATCATGATCCAGCCACTGCAGTGCGCCGATGGTGCAAAAACACCCGTCGATCGGTGCGAACTCAAACCCCACGGGTGGTGGGGTCCCAGATGAACTTGTGCAACTGCAACTGCAGCCGCACCGGCAACCCATCATCAAGCATCCATTGGGCAAGCGTACGTGGCTCAAGCCCTTCGACACCGGCGATGTGTGTATCCGCGCACTGCGCCTGCACCGGAGAAAACAACACGCAGGCCACGTTGGAAACGAGATCGTGCTCTTCGATTCTGGCTACGGCCCAGTCGTAATCGCCGCGGTCGCACAAGACGAACTTCACTTCATCGGACGGCCGCAGCCTGTTCACATTGGCCCAGTCGTTGCGGTCGACTTCGCCACTCCCGGGCGTCTTGAAGTCCACAATCCTGATGACACGCTCGTCACACTCGAAAATGTCACACGCGCCGCTGGTCTCCAGCAGCACAATACGCCCTGCATCCGCCAATCTGCACATCAGCACATGCACACCCTGTTGGAGCAACGGCTCCCCCCCGGTGATCTGCACCAGCGGCGTTGACCACTGGGCAATGTGCTCCAAAATGGCGTCAACTTCCCAATCGCCGCCCTCGTTGAAGGCATAGGACGTATCGCAGTAGGCACATCGCAGATGACACCCCTTCAGCCGAATGAAGATGCACGGCTCCCCGGCCCGAGTGGACTCACCCTGGATCGAATGGAAAATTTCGTTGATCAGGAGGCGTGTCATCTTGGAAAAGAAACCTGCTCCATGCCTGTTCGCCAGATGCAAAGCGGCCTCCCCCACTCTGAGCTTTCCCTACTTCGGGAAAGCCCACGATGCCATCAATGCGCGAGAGAGGACTCGAACCTCCACGGGATTTTACTCCCACCAGCACCTCAAGCTGGCGCGTCTGCCAATTCCGCCACTCGCGCTCGGGGACGAGGCATGATACCGCTTCGATGCTGGAAAGTCGAAGGTCCCATTGGCACACAACCACCAGCGACATCCCCCCCACCTTGCCCCCGGTTATCCTCCGCACATGGCCGGCAAGGGAACAAAGAAGAAGGACAATGGCAATCGCGAGCCCCGAATCCAGAACCGCAAAGCACGGTTCGACTACTCCATTACCGACACACTCACCTGCGGCATCAAACTCACCGGCACCGAAATCAAATCGGTCCGAGCCGGCCTCGCCTCATTGAAGGAAGGCTACGTCCGCGCCGAAGACAACCCGCCAAGACTCACCCTGCACAGCGTCCATATCTCCGAATACGCCGGTGCCGGCCCCAAACACCAACACGACCCCACCCGCACCCGAATCCTCCTTGCCCACAAACGCGAAATCCGCAAGTGGGCCCTGGAATCACGAGCCCGCGGTGTCAGCATTGTGCCCCTTGAAATCACCTGGGAAGACTCCCGAGCCAAACTCGTCATCGGACTTGGCGTCGGTAAGAAGAAACACGACAAACGCGAGTCCATGAAGAAGCGAGCACACGACCGCGACATGGAACGCGATCGCTGACCCCCCTGAGACCAAAACGTCAACCAGGGCCGAGTTGACAAAGTGCCCTATGCCTACCCGGCCCCAGTTGCTGTACTGCGCAGCTTGCCCGAAGTGAGCAGTGCGTGAATGTCATCCTCCCAGCAGTACCGCCCCGTCCCCCTCAGCCGGCAATCTGCCACTGATTGTCCCCGGGCGTATAGATCGCAATGTTCCCCGTTGAACCCTTCGCCGTGTACATCGCCTGATCCGCATGCAACAACAACTCCTGCGCCCGAGAAGGCCGACTGACACTTCGACAGGCTACGCCGATGGACATGTCCACCTCCCCGCCCAGATCCCGCACAACCAACGCCGCCTGAAAAGCCGACAACACACGATTGGCCACACCCATCGTTGCCTCAAGATCTGCATGCGGCAGCAACACGCAGAACTCGTCGCCGCCATACCGCGCAGCAGTGTCGATGGCCCGACAAGACTCCCGCAACACACTGCCCACCAACCGCAACACACCGTCACCGGCCTGATGCCCCTGGCAGTCATTGAGCCGCTTGAAACGATCAAGATCGATCATGATCACCCCCATATCCTGATCATGACGCTGCGCCTCGACCCAACGAGACTCCAACGTCAAGTCCAACCAACGTCGGTTCATGAGTTCGGTAAGTTCATCTGTGCGCACCGCCACCTCGAGCCTGCGAATAGTCCCCTCCAGCCGACGATTCGCTTCGACCAAATCCGCTGCTGTCCGCCCCAAGTCACCGTGCAACGCCTCGTTCTCATGCTTCAGCTCCTGCTGAGCAATCGCCTTGCGCAACGCCAATGGCACTGTGACCAACTCATGCCCCGTCAACACCAACACATCAGCCGCGCCAGCGCGAATGAACTCCGGCGCCATTGCCAGATCTGAAGTTGGCCCCACAATTACCACAGGCAGGTGCGGCGCACGAACTGCAAGCAACGCGAGAATGTCCGGCCCAACGGCATCCGACAACGCCGTCGCCGCAAGACACACTCCGAAGATCGACAAGTCCATGCCCATCAAGTCCGCAATGCTCTCGACAATGTGACACCCCGCGACCGCCTCAGCCGGTGAAACGCCATCCTCAACAGGCGGCCCTGATTCACCCACCTCCACACGACTCGATGCCAATGCACCCACCAGCCGACACGCCACCTCGTGATCACTTTCCAGGATCAAGACTCGAGGAAGGGGATCTGCAGTGATGGGCACAACACACGTCATGGAATAGGTCTTTCTCCGCACGCCCCCTCCAATCAAACCCGCATCGATCCGCACAAGGGTGCACGCACACCACGACAGGCCCGATTCGAGCCTCCAATACGAAGACGCTTGAGACCAATAATTCGTTCGATCTTCAGCTAAAAAAGCGGTGCACCACTGCCCGGAACCACCGCGCATGCCCCTTGGAACAGCTTCAGTCAGCCCGAACCAGCCCCGGCCCCGACCAACTGCGTTGTGCCCGCCTGCTCATCACAACGTCCCTCAACCATGTCCACCACCATCGCGGCAATATCTGTTGGCTGAGCAATCGCAACCCCCTTCAAATCCTCAGGACTGAATAGCCTCCACAACAACGGCGTGTCCACACACCCTGGCGCAATGCAGAACGCCTTGATCTCACCCGATCCATCCGACTTGATGGCTCGAACCAGCCCCTCTAACGCCGCCTTGGCCATTCCGTACACCCCCACTCGTGGAAACGGATCATGCGCTGACAACGATGAGAGCACGACGACCCGTCCGGGCCCGGCCGCCGACAACGCACTCCACCCCGCCAACACCATGTCCATCGCCGATTCGACATGCACCCGCATGTACCCACGCAACTCATCTACAGAAGATTCGGCAACCGATTGGAACTTCACGTCGCCTGCACAATGCACGAATGCATCCAGACGCCCGTACTGCTGAAGCACGGCATCCACAAGCGTCGCGCCGGTACGCTCTTGATCGAGATCCGCCTGCACACACTGCATGTCCGTACCGAGCGCCGTATCTTGCATCGCGTCCAGACGCCGACCCGCAATGACAACCTGCCAACCGCCAGAGTGCAGCGACTGCGCAGCGGCCCGACCAATGCCGGACCCGCCGCCGGTGACAAGCACCGTGCGCCTGGAGGTCAAGAGATGAGCCTCAGCATGTCGTTGTAGAACGTCACTACGAACAACGTGCCGATCAACATCAAGCCGAAGAGCGCCGCGGCGTTCTGGAACGCAATGGATGGCGGGCGCCCCTTGAACTTCTCATAGATCAAATACAACATGAGCCCACCGTCAACGATCGGCAATGGCAAAAAGTTCAGCACCGCCAGATTCACACTGATAAGCGCAAGGAAGAACAGCATGTACGCCAAACCGCGATCCGCAATCCGCGTGCCTAGATGCACGATCCCAACAGGGCCATGCAACTGCTCGACACCGACTGTCCCACGGAACAGGCGATCAATCGTCACATACGTCAGCACCACAAAGTTCCACGTCTCATGCAGTCCCATCTTGACCGCCTCGATGGGATTCCCATTGCTGCTGCGAATCACTTCCAAAGGCGTGAACAGGAAGACGGGCAACGGAGGTTGCCAGCCCAGATCCGCCAGTTCGGTGCGCCACACACTGTTCAGCGGCAACCGTACTTCACGTGCGGCCCCACCGTCCTGCACATGCAACAGTACTTCATCGGCTCCAGTAACTGCAGCGTGATGAACATGCTCCCACAGTGCCCGCCAAGGCGCCATGCCGTCGTCACCGGGAACTGTGAAGGTGGCTCCGGCGCCAATCCCCGCACTCGCCGCAGGGGTATCAACCACCGACGGCGTTCCCGCCGCACCCGGCATTGCAACTGACCGCATGGGCTGCGCCACTCGCGCCACCGACCATGCGTATCCAGGCAGCACCTGCATCTTGAAAACAGGGCTGAACGTGCTCTCTGCAACGATCTGCGCCGTCAACTCCAGGCGCTTTCCGGAACGTTCCACAACAATGGGCACCGTCCCAATGCCGTGATCAGTCACGGCCTCCCGAAAGCGGCGCATCGTGGGCGCTGCAATGCCATTGAACTGCAGCACCAGATCGCCCGCCTCCAAAATGCCTTCATTCGGAGAGCCATCGACGACCGTCGTGATCTCAACCATCGGGCTGAGGCCCGCAATGCCCTCTTCCCAACCCACAACAGTCCGACTGGTCGCATCTGGATAACGCAAGTTCTGCCACTGCGGCTGCGCCTCGACCATGCCGGAAAGCGACTGCCCATTCGGACCGGACCATCGCCACGCAAAGGGCTGCCCGGCGGTCGTTCGAGCAGTTTCGTCAAGCGCATTCCAAGATGACACATCACGCAGATCATCCACTCGTGGACCCAGTCCAGCGAGCGTCCAACCAGGCTTGGGCGCATCACTGCCGACCAGCCGCTCGAGGAGTCGCTCCAACTGCGTGTTCAGTTGAGGAGAGTCGATCAGCGTGACCGAAGCGGCCGGCCCAACCCCCAACGAAGGCAGACCGACGACCTCATCAATCTGGATAGTCGCATTGATCTGCAACTCGACATCCCCACGCAGAACCTGCATGTGAATGACTTCGCCAGGCACTGACATGGCTGCGGCAACCTGTACATCGGCGAACGTCGGGGATGCCCGACCATCGATCGCGACAATGCTGTCTCCAACCTCAAGCGGCATGAACGCTCCATCCGGCGACACCGCAGACGCCGCTGGCGAGCCTGGACGAATGGAACCGACCACCGGTGCTTCAAACTGGACACCCATGGTGAAAGCGATCACAAAAAGCGTCGCCGCCAACACGAGATTCATGAACACGCCTGCGGAGATCACCACCATTCGACGAGCAATGGAAGCCCGATTGAAGGCACGCGGATCAGAGGAAATGGCGCCGGGATCAACGTCGTCCTGACCAAGCATCCGTACGAACCCACCCAGCGGGAAGACACGCAACGAGTATTCGGTCTCTCCAATGCCATAGTGAGCGAGCTGCTCGTCGGCCAGGGCACGAGGCGGCGCTCCGGCCACCTTCATCACATCCGAATCGCAGGACCGCATGCGAAAGCCAACACCCTTGCGAAACGAACAGAGCACCGGACCGAAACCGATCGCAAAGGCATCTGTTCGGATATTCGCCCACTTCGCCGCGAAGAAGTGCCCAGCCTCATGCACCAGAATCAACAGGCCGAAGCCCAGCAACACCAGCAACACATTCCAAATGGTGGAGAGGAATTCCATGATCAATCTCGTCCGGCCCCCAGCGTTGATGACAGCGCCTCTACTCGACGCAAAACAACCTCTCGCGAAGATGCGTCGGCCGACAGGACATCGTCAAGCGAGGCGATCTCGGTAGCCGGCAACGCTTCCATGGACTCCGAAATGCAGTCCCAAATGTCAGAGAATCGAATCCGTCCATCGAGGAACGCCTCGACGGCGGCCTCGTTCGCAGCATTAAACACGGCACCGGCCGTACCGCCACTTCGAATGACATCTCCTGCCATACGAATAGACGGAAACGTGTCATGGTCAACCTGCTCGAACGCCAGCGACGACAGACTCCTCCAGTCCAGTCTTGATCCAACACCCTCCAGCCGCTGAGGCCAGGTCAGCGCCACCTGGATCGGCGTCTTCATGTCGGGCGGACCCATTTGTGCCAGCACACTGGAGTCGCTGAACTCCACGAACCCGTGCATGATCGACTGCGGATGCACGAGAACTTCAATGCGATCAGCATCAAGACCAAACAGCCAATGCGCTTCAATGATCTCCAGCGCCTTGTTCACGAGCGTCGCAGAGTCGATCGTAATCTTGCGACCCATCGACCAGATCGGATGGTCCAATGCCTGCTCTAGCGTGACATCAAAAAGCGCCTCGCGGGTACACCCTCGGAACGGGCCGCCGGAAGCAGTCAGCACGATACGTGCTATGTCATCCATGCTGGTTTGATCGGCACGACCAGCGAGACACTGAAAGACCGCGCTGTGCTCACTGTCGATCGGCAGAATACGTACACCCGCTGCTGCTGCTGCGGGCATGACGATCGCCCCAGCAGCCACCAGTGTCTCTTTGTTGGCTAACGCAATGTCACAACCACACGCAATGCCCTTGAGCACCGCCTTGAGCCCTGCAATACCCACAACGGCAGCCACTAGAAGGTCGCCGGGTTGAGCAACGTCCGCCACCAACTGCGCCGCACTGTCAGGGCCGGCCAAGACTCGGGACGAGCCGGCAAAGGCCTCGGCCGCCGTCTCATTTGAAAGTGCGACAACCGGCACGTTGAACTGCTGCGCCTGCGCCTGAAGCAGGGCATGATTCGCACCCGCAGCCAGCGCCACAACGTCAAACGCATGGCCCTGTGCTTTGAGGTGCTCTAGAACCTCAAGCGTGTTGCAGCCGATCGAACCCGTAGAGCCCACCAGGATGACACGTCGAGCCCGCATCGCCAAACTCAGGCGTCCTTGGCCTTGGCGACCGCCACCTCACCCGGAGATATCTTGCGGCGCGAGCCGTACAGACTACGCCTCTTTGGTTTTGCTGCAGGCTTCTCTTCAACTGCAGCATCTGCCAAGGGCGCAGCAGCAACGGCTTCAGCAGCACCCTCGCCGCTGGAACTGTCACTCTTGCTGGCCGCCTTTTTACGCACACGCCTGTTTCGACTGCGTGGCTTCTTGACGTCAGACTCCTCCGCCGACACATCAACCTTGGGCTTCTCGCCACCGGGCTCTTGGGCCACTGCAACTGAGTCGTCCTTACTAACCTGATCGCCTGATGCCTCGGTCCCAGCACCACCGCCGTCCCCACTCTCGGCACCTTCGCCGCCACGGCGTCGTCGACCACGACCACCACGCCGTCGACGGCGTCGCTTCTTCGTGCCGCCATCTTCATCGCTCGCTTCTTCGCCTTGGCGCCGGTCGGCCTTCCCTTCGTCGCTGGACGACTCAGCAGTGGCTTCAGGCGGCGCCGGCGCAAACCAGACCTGAATGATGACCGCCTGTTCAGGCGTCACGGACGAAGCATGGCTCTTGATCGCGAATCCAGCAGCCTCCTCGCCACCAGCCTCCTCGTACTTCGCAAGAATCTCCTTGCTCGTGACCTCCATGGCCTTGGCCAACACGTGCAGCCGCGAAGGCTCAGCGATCAGCGACTCAACCGTCCGACGTCGACGCCCACGACGTCGACGACGACGCTTCTTACGGCCCCCCGTTGACTCCTCTGAACCCCCTTCGTCGCCATCAGATGTCGTTTCGGATGTCTTCTCAGACAACTTCGCAGCTGCCTCGGTCTCTTCATCCTCCAACGCCTGCGCCTCGATCTCATCGAGTTCACGAGCGAAGTCCTCGGACAGTGCAATAGCAGTGGCATCGGCCGCAGGCGACTTGCTGCGACGTCGACGTCGACGACCGCGGGCCTTCTTCTCGACTTCACTCTCCAACTCATCCTCCGACAGGTCCATTTCAGCCTGCAGATCAACAAGCGTCGGCCTTGCACTTGGAGTCAGCGCATCCAGTTCCAGATCGGCACCACGAGCGTCATAGGCGTAATACTCGACACGGTCACCAGCGAAGGATTCAATGATCCGAACATCAACCTGCTTGCCCATGCGCTGTTCGACCGTATCGAGCATTCGGCGACGCGTGGACAACAACGAAGAGGCCACGCGAGGCGCAACGGCCACTTCTACGCGATCGGTCTCACTGCAATGCAGCAGGAATCCGATCTCACGAAGAATGTCATTCGCTACGGCATCCGACGACTTCAGCTCGCCGTGTCCAGAACAACCCGAACACTCAACATAGTTTGCCATACGCAGCGACGGCCGCATGCGCTGACGAGTCATCTCAAGCAGGCCAAGATCCGAGATCGGCAACACCGACGTGCGGGCTCGATCCCGCTTGAGGCTCTCCGTAAACACTGCCAGCACCTCGCGACGATGCTTGTGCTGCCGCATATCGATGAAGTCATTCACGATGATGCCACCCAGATCCCTCAGCCTTAACTGCCGGGCGATTTCTCGAGCCGCTTCCATGTTCGTGTTGAAGGCATTGGCCTCCGCGTCGCGGGATTTCCGACTGCGACCGGAGTTCACATCAATCGCCACCAGCGCTTCGGTCTGGTCAATGACCAGGGCGCCGCCGCTTGGCAGGGGGACCTCGCGCGAGTGGATCATTTCGATCTGCCGCTCCACCTCAAAGGCATGGAAGATCGGCATGGTGCGGCGATAGTACACCACCGGCGGTGAGCTCCGAGGCGCCACGACCCGCAGGAAGGCAACGATTCGGTCATATGCCGTTTCGCTGTCGACCATGATGGCCTCAATATCCGCACGCAGGTTGTCGCGGATCGTACGCAGCACCAGATCCGACTCTGTATACAACTCGCATGGAGCGCCGGCGGTCTTGATGCGTTTCTCCATTACCTTCCACAGTCGTGTCAGATAGGCGACGTCACGCTTGAGTTCGGTCTGGCTCTGCCCCATGCCAGCTGTCCGCACGATGAACCCGAAGTTCTCCGGCAGTTCGAGCTTGTCCAGCACGGCACGCATGGCCTTGCGCTCCGCATCGTCTTCAACACGACGCGTCACACCGACCTTGTCCATGTGCGGCATCATCACCATGAGCCGTCCGGGAATGGACAGGTAGCTGGTGAGCGTCGGCCCTTTGGTGCCGATGCCCTCCTTGATGACCTGCACCAGAATCTCGTCGCCCTTCTTCAGGCACTGTTGCAGTGGTGGGCGCTCTCGACGTGCCGTCTTCTTGCCGACCTTCTCGGTCTTGTCGCCACCGGGGAAGTACCGCGGGTGCAAGTCCGAGTAGTGCAGGAAGCCCTTTTGTGCGTGACCAAAGTCGATGAACGCGGCCTGAATGGCCTGTTCAACGTTGGTTACCCGGCCTTTGTAGATGTTGCCGACACTTGTGGCCGTTGCGGCCCGTTCGGCGAAAAGGTCGTCAAGACGACCGTCCTGGAGCATTGCGATGCGGCATTCCTCGCCCGGTACGTCGTTGACGACCATAAGCGCCGAAGTGCCGACGGATTTTGGTTTCCGTGCAGCTGTCATTGGCTTTTCCAATCATGCTCCGGTACGGCTTCGAATAGCGCGGTACCGCACCGAGGGCTTCAGCCATCAAGGACTGGTCCACCATCTCGGCCACTTCAAGAGAAGTGGATCTGCGAATGTTCGCACGCATCGTTCGTACCCGGAGTCTTCTGTTTCGGCCGCCAGTTCGGCGGCGTGGTTCAGTTCGATCTGCCGTGGATGGTCGACTCATCAAGAGTCGTCGCCGATCTCCGGCAGCACACGTTCAAGTTCCTCGCGAAGCGCCCTCAGGATGCCTCGCTCTGATTCAAGCCCCGTTACCCGTCGAGCGAGTTTTTCGCAGTCCTCAACCGAGACCCGTCGCACGACCTCACGGACGCGGGGGATCAGGGCTGGGACCAGCGAAAGCGTTCGCAGGCCAAGACCTATCAACAGCATAGTGTATGTCACGTCCCCAGCGATCTCTCCACAGATGGAAACCGGCTTGTGACGCCTTCCAGCGGCCTTTGTGACACCTCTTACCAGACGTAGAATCGCCGGATTAGCCGCCGTGTACAAATTTGCAACCCGCTCATTACCGCGATCTACGGCAACGGTGTACTGAATCAGGTCATTGGTTCCGATCGAGAAAAAGTCCGCGACCTTCGCAAAGGACGCCGCTTGAATGGCCGCGCTGGGCACTTCCACCATCATGCCCACGGGTATGTCCTTGGACACCTTGTGGCCTTCGTCTCGCAGCTCCTCGGCCACGTCGTTGAAGAGCAACCTGGCCTGGCGAAACTCACCCACCGTGGTCACCAGCGGGAACATGACCCGCAGATTGCCGTGGACCGACGCCCGGAGAATGGCCCGCAACTGACGCCGGAAGACCGGCTGGTTCTGCAGACACCAACGGATGCTCCGCAAGCCAAGGAAGGGGTTGCGTTCAGGCACCAGCGCCATGGCCTGCGTGTACTTGTCTGCGCCAAGATCCAGCGTTCGCAGTGTCAATGGACGACCATCCAGTGAATGCAGCGCCTCGGCGTACCGTTCTGCGAGCATGTCCTCATCGGGTTCCGCATCACTGGTGAGATACAGAAACTCAGTGCGATACAAGCCAACGCCATCCGCGCCGGTCTCGAGCAGTCCGGGAATCTCACGCACAAATTCAATGTTGCCTTGAAGACTGATTCGCGTGCCGTCCAACGTGACCGGCTCATCACCCTTGTGTTCGTCGGCCGATACACGGAATCGTTCCAGACGTTGGCGACGCGCAAGATACTTTTCTGAGACTTCGGCAGTCGGGCGCACAAAGACGCGACCCTGCGCACCGTCGACGATGACTGTGTCGCCATCTTCGACCTGCGCAACGACATCTGCGCAACCAACGACAACCGGAACGCCCAGCGCCGATGCCACGATCGACGTGTGGTCGGTCCGACCACCCGCTTCAGTTACCAGTGCCAGCACGCGATCGTGTTGAAGCGAGGCTGCATCCGCAGGCGTCAACTCGTGTGCAACCACGATCACGCCTTCGCCTGCAGCGTCCAGTTTTTCCTGCGGCCGACCAAGCAGGTGGCCAAGAATGCGCTTCTCTAGGTCCAGCACATCGCGAGCCTTGTCGCGGAACACCTGCGACCGCATGGCACGGAATCGTTCAGCGAGGTTGGCGAAGGTCTCCGACACAGCCGATGCCGCGGTCAGACCCTCTTCGCTGATCTGCATGCGAGTAGGCTCGACCAGCGCACTGTCCTGCAGCAACACAACATGAACGTCGAAAATCTGAGCCGCTTCTGGTCCCAAATCGCGTTCCACTTGCTTGCGATCCGCCATCAGATCGGCCACCGACGCTGCCAGGGCCTTGTCCAGAAGTTTCATCTGGTGGGCTCGCTCTGCTTCCGGCACTGTGCGACGGGCCAGCCGCTCTCTGGGTTGTTCGAGAAGCAAGGCCTGCCCCAAAGCGACGCCCGGGGCTACAGGATTGCCAAAAAGGGATTGCACGGTGGAAGGAAGTCCTCTTGCGCGAGCCATGGGCGACGAGAAACGGGTGAAAGATGACCTGAAACGCCGAGGCGGCCCCTGACGGGACCGCCGGCAGGTCCACCAGATGCCGCCCACACGGGGGACATTCTAACAGACCGTGCTGTTGACCCTCCAGCCGCCTTCTGAAGCCACGAGGGGCTGCCTTCCCTCGTATCATTCGCCCCCATGGGCCACCTGAGCATTGAAGAGATTCATCGCGTCGCCGGCTTGGCAAAGCTCAAGCTGACCGACAGCGAAGCTGCAGCTCTGCACGGCGATCTCGAGGCCATTCTCGGCCACATCGACACCCTCCAAAGCGTCGATTTGGACGGCATCGAGCCCATGTCCTCGCCGCTGGAACATACGAATCGCGTGCGACCAGACGAACCCGCCGCAGCATTGGAGCAGTCAACACTGCTGGATCTCGCCCCCGCGACCGAGGGCGCGTTCGTTTCGGTACCCCGTGTCTTGGAAGGTGACGGCGGATGAGTCTGCCCGAATCGGCCATCGACATCGCCGCGGCTGTCCGTAGCGGCAGTTGCACTGCGGCTGACGTGCTCGAACGTACGCTTCAGCGCATCGCGGACGCAGACTCCCGGATCGGCGCGTTTGAAGACGTCCGAGCAGACACTGCCCGCGCCATGGCAACTGCGGTCGACACCACTGTGGCCTCTGGAGGCGATCCCGGCCCGCTCGCCGGTGTCCCGATCGCGATCAAGGACTGCATTGCAGTCGCCGGCGAACCCATGACGTGCGGCTCGCGCATCCTCGAGGGCTATGTCAGTCCGTTCGACGCCACAGCTATCGAACGCCTCAAAGTGGCAGGCGCCGTCATGGTGGGTCGAACGCGCTGTGATGAGTTCGCCATGGGATCGTCTACGGAACACTGCGCAAACGGAAGCGTTACCAATCCTTGGGCGCATGATCGCGTACCCGGTGGTTCCAGTGGCGGCAGCGCCGCTGCCGTCGCAGCTGGCATGGTGCCGGTGGCACTGGGCACCGATACCGGTGGGTCGATTCGCCAACCTGCGGCACTGTGCGGCATCACCGGCTTCAAGCCATCGCAAGGTCGCGTGCCGCGCTGGGGACAAGTGAGTTTCGCGCCGAGCATGGATCAGATCGGTCCGTTCACGCGCAGCGCCGCCGACGCTGCCGCAGTCATGCAGGTCATGGCCGGCGAGGATGCACGCGACGCCACGAGTGCTTCCACGCCAATGGATAATGTCTGCCTGGACGGCGATCTCAAGGGCATGCGTATCGGCATTGCCCGCGAGCATGTGTGCGATGACAACCACCCTGCTGTCAATCAGGCCGTACAGAGCGCTGCAGAAGCTGCTCGTGCGCTAGGCGCCGAGATCGTCGATGTCAGCCTGAAGGCAACTGATCTGGGCATCGCGTGCTACTACGTGATCGGCCCGGCAGAGGCGTCGAGCAATCTCGCTCGCTTCGACGGCGTGCGCTACGGTCGCCGTGCTGACAACGTTACCGACCTGACCGACATGTACGAACGCTCCCGCACCGAGGGCTTCGGCGCCGAAGTACGTCGTCGAATCGTGTTGGGCACGTGGGTGCTCAGTGCCGGCTACTACGACGCGTATTACAACCGTGCCTTGAAGGTGCGACGGCTGATTCATGACGAGTACGCCGCCCAGTTCGCTACTGTCGACCTGCTTCTGGGGCCGACGACATCCGCACCAGCCTTCAAAATGGGCGTAATGGCTGATCCAGTGTCCATGTATCTGTGCGATCGATACACCGTGACCGCGAACATTGCGGGCATCTGCGGCTGTTCGATTCCATTCGGCTGCGCCGAAGTTGACGGCGTCACATTGCCCGTCGGCGTGCAACTGCTCGGGCCCGTACTGGGGGATGCAACAGTGTTACGAGCAGCGCACGTGCTGCAGTGCGCCACCGAGCATCATCTGGCCGTGCCGTCCTGAGCAGACAGCCCAAGCGAATACGGTTCGATCTTCGGTACGGCGCCAAGTGTGCGAAGTGACGCATGCGTGGCCTCGACCAGTCTCTTGGAGCGATCCTGTGATGACTGCGACCCCGGGTATGGACCGATACGAGCGCTGATCTCGATGCCGTCGGCTGTGTGACGTGCACGCAACACACCTGGCCAACCTTCCATCGTGAGCAACGCAAAGGCCCAGTCTGTCTCATTGCCGACCAACGTGGACTGGACAGCAACGGCGACAACTTTGCCGCCGTCAATCACGGCCTGATGTACATCGCTCCATCGAACACCGGTTGCGGAATCCGGCAGCACGGCGATGTGCTCGCCTGCATCTACGCCTCTGGCGGTGTCCTGCAGGATCCGCAATACGTCACCACGCTGACTCGACGTCAACCCGACCAGCGAGGGCCTTGCGGAGTCAATCTCACCTGTGGGACCGGCGCAGCTTGTCAGCAGCAATACCGCCACAGGACCCAGAAGCGACAGTTTGGCGGAGAGATCCATGAACAGGATGGTAGCCACCGGTACGATGCCCGCGGCGATGAATCGCCTGCCGGCCCGGGCCGTTCCCCGGAGATGCCCCGTCCAGACAGACGGACGCTGAGTTCACATTCGTGACCACCGGAAACGGCTCTCGTACACCTCGAAGCGAGCAGCGACGCCAGGAGCTGCGGCGAAACCTGCCGCGCCCAGCCGCTGCGCTGCGACAGGCCATGACCAATCCGGCCTTCCTGCGGTGCCTGTCCGTGACGCTATTTTTCCTGCTGGCGGGTGCCATGCTGGTGACCTGGTCGCGTGAGCAGATCTTGCTGCCCGCCGGACGTGTCGCTGTCGAAGCCCGCCTCACACGCATGGCGTACGAGGTGGAGAACGTCGCCGCCACGCAGGCCAAACGCGAAGAAGCCGCCGCCGCCACCCCAACCATCTATGTGCCCAATACCCCGGCACTCGATCGCATTGCCTCCTCGCTCAAGGGCCTGCCCACGGCGATCGGCGCAGCGGAGAGCCTGGCGGACGTCGCTGAGACACTGCGCAAGCAGTTCGATCTCACCAGCGCCACGCTTCACTCGTTGCGGCCCTACGCAACGGAAGGCCCCCCGGCCGACAACTGGGCCAAGTGGGCAGACCAACTCACCGAAACCGTGTTGCTGGACGCCCCGCTGCTAGCTCCTGAAGCGTTCCAGATCTACACCACCGAAGCACCAATGGCTCGCGCATTGGAACGCACGGACGGCGAGTTGGAACGACCCTTGACCGGTGAAGCACTGAGCACGGCTTCGCTGGCGACGCCTCAGGGCGCTGCGCGCATCGCCGAACTTGCCCGACGGGCCGGCTTTCCTGAAGCGCTGGTGCCGGTCGTCGTCGCGAGAATCGTCGAGGCGGGCCGGCCATCGCTTTACTTGGATGAAGATCGCACGCAGTCCTTGTCGCAGTCTGCGGCGAATGCTGTCGAACCGGTGATCGTGTCGCATGACGCTGACGCGCCACTGTTGACGCGAGGCCAGCGCATCACGCCGCAACTACTGGACGAAGTGCAGCGTGAGAACAGCGCCTTCCTGACAAAGGGCCCTTGGGCCGGACGCTGGTTGCCGAGGATCGGCATGGTGTTGCTGTTGGTAGCAGTTGCATTCTTCCTAGCAGCATTCACGGTTGGGTCATACGGTCGAATCGCCCGGAACTCCTGGCGTCTCGTGGCGATCTGCATGTTACTGCTGGGCATGCTCACCATTTCGGTCGTTGTTTCGGTGGACGCTCCAGCGCTCATGGTGCTTGCTGCACTTGGCCCGCTGCTCTTTACCACTTCGGTGCTGCGACTGGCCTATGACCAGCGCCTGGCGATGGCTGTTGCTGGTGTACTTGGAGCCATTGTCGTGCTGGCGTTGCAGCAGGGCATTGGCATGTACATCTTGCTGATGGCATCGGCAGCGGCGATTTCCGCACAACTTGACGATGTCCGCAGCCGGGCAGATGTCATCCGTGCTTCCACGGGCACCGCGGCCATCGCTGCCGGCGGCGCCTTGCTGTTGGGCATGGTGGAATCACCTGCGATCTCCTCGGTGATCGTGCAGGTCCTGATCGACGCCCTGCAGGCTGGCGCTGCGGCGCTGGGCGTGGGCTTCCTGCTTCTTGGCATTCTGCCGAGCATCGAGCGGCTGTTCCACATTACGACCGGCATGACGCTCGCAGAGCTTCGAGATCCTCGTCGCCCCTTGCTGCGCCAGTTGCAGCAACTTGCACCTGGCACGTGGGAGCACTCCATGCAAGTGGCGAGCATCGCCGAGGCCGCGGCCGAAGCCATTGGTGCCGACGGACTGCTGTGCTACGTAGGTGGCCTGTACCACGACATTGGCAAGATGCACAAGCCGCAGTACTTCGTGGAAAACCAGTCCAACGGCGAGAATCTCCACGACACATTGAGCCCCACCATGAGTCTGCTCGTGATCGTGAATCACGTGAAGGACGGCATGGAGCTCGCGCACGAGTACAACCTGCCTCGCAAACTTTCACACTTCATCGAGTCGCACCATGGCACGACAGTCGTGGAGTACTTCTATCACCAGGCCGTCAAACAGGCGGAGGACGATCGCGACGCTCCCGACGAAGACACATTCCGGTATCCCGGCCCCCGCCCGCAGACTCGTGAAGGCGCGATCCTCATGGTGAGCGACGCCGTGGAATCCGCGGTGCGCTCCATGGACAACCCCGGCGGCTCTCAGATCGAAGGGCTCGTGCGAGATCTCGCGAAGAAGCGTCTACTGGACGGGCAGTTCAGTGAGTGCCCGCTGACGATGGACGAGTTGCGGATCGTGCAAGAGGCCATCGTGAAGCGCGTGGCCGCAAGCCGTCACGCCCGCATCGCCTATCCCGACACCGACTCGGATTCAGATGACTCCGGCCATGACGCTCAGGATCTTGCGACCGAGGCTTGAGAGCGCAACGCCGGGCGCGTCCCTGTGTACCCAACGTCGTGTGCTGGACGCCAATCGCATGCCCGACGGTGCCGTGGCCCTGAACACGCGCACCTTGAGTTGACGGTGGGTCAGGTTGTGGTCAAAGCCCCCCGCCGACCGCACACCGCCAACATCGAAAACCGTCCCCACTGCCCTTGCCCCCAATGCCGCAGTGTGGACATGGCTCACCGGCTGCCACATGCCCGCCCAACGGCCGCCTTCGGGACGTTGTTCCAGCAGCACGTTGTCGCCACGCATCAGGAGCAGCGCATGCACGTATTCCACCGGGCGTTCTAGGCGCTTTCGAGGGCGTGGAATCGATTCCGCTGCCCTCGACGCATTCGCCCGGCATGCCGTTGCAAGCGGACATGCGTCACAACCGGGGTTACGCGGCGTGCACACCGTGGCCCCGAATTCCATGAGACCTTCGTTGCACGATCCCGGATCACAGCACGCCTGCACCAGCTCCGTCGCACGATCCCAAGTACGTGCTTCGAGATCCGCGTCACCGGTCACACCGTCGTCCGCCCAGATTCGAGACAGCACTCGCCGCACATTTCCATCGACGATCGGCTCGCGGTGTCCACCAACGATTGACGCAATCGAACCGGCGGTGTATCGCCCGACCCCTGGGAGTTTTTGAAGTGCGTCGCTGTCCGTGGGCGTCTTCCCGTTGAAGTCCTGCACGATCATGCACGCCGAGGCGTGCAACGATCTCGCACGGCGGTAATACCCCAAACCCTGCCAGTGCGCAAGCAGCACGTCGATCGGCGCATCGGCCATGGCGCGTGGCGTCGGGAACTCCTGCATGACGGCGTCGAAGCGTTCTGCGACACGCGACGCTTGCGTTTGCTGCAGCATGATTTCGCTGACCAACGCCTTCCACGCGGAACGTTCAATCCGCCAGGGCAATGCTCGCGCGTTAGCTTGGAACCAGCGCTCAATGCCGTGCGCAATGTGTGCGGCGTCGATGTCCTGACAGGTGGTCGTCACGTGCGCACCGTACTTGACTTCCAAGGCAGTGCTCCTGCGACACTTGCGTGTTGTGGCCAAAAAGACACCACGGCCCGACCGAAGTCGGACCGTGGCACTTCCTTCTCAAACCACATAGCCCGGAGGCCGGTGGCCGAGTCGTGAGCATAGTGGGACAACCCATCCGGAATCAACCTGTCAAACCCCCCTCTGGAACAGGGTTTATCTCAAAAAGGGCCGCAGCCCGGTGTCATCCGGGCTGCGTCTCGTCTTTTTACCTGCCAACAGGCTTTCTTCAAAGCCCGAGTTGGAGGCCTGTGTTGTTGTCTCAGCAGTTGTTGCCGAAGTTGGCAAGGATGCTGAGGATGTCGTTCACGTCGTAGTCGCCGCCGAAACCGTCGATCGCCGTGAGAAGGTCATTCACGTCAACGGTGCCGTTGCCGTCAAGATCGCCATCGCACGGCATGTCGTCACCGCAGTCCACTGTTGCGATCATGATGCCATCGACCGCCGCTTCGACGACGGATCCGGTGCCTTGATCGGTGCAAATGAAACGGAGTTGGAAGTCGCCGGGCGTGAAACCTGGCAGGCTGTCCAAGTCGTACTCCACGAGATACCAGCCACCATTGACTTCGGACCCGCCGGGACCGACTGTCTCTAGGTTGCTCCAACCGGTATTGCCTGTGCGGAACTCGACAACGAAGGCGTCATCGGTTTCGTATGTGCTGCAGGCGGCGCCGTTGCTGAACCAGCGGTTGTAGGAAAGCACGCCTCCAGCGGCGGCGGTCAGGGTCGGCGAGGTCAGAATGGTCGTGCCTTCGTCGACATCTTCCTCCGCGCCATCGCCTGTGACATAACACATGCCTGAGCCATCGGCATCAGTTGGTGCATCGCACCGCACGCCGCCAGTGCTTGGTACGACGCGTTCCCAGTTGCCGGTGCTGGCACCAGCGTCGACAGTCCAGCCCATGTCGGTCTGGAAGTCATCCTGGAAGTCGATGTCGAGGCCCGCACGAACAGCTGCCGTATCGGTACCGCTCATGACATCGCTGCCGTCTTCGGTGCTGACGGTAACCCACCATTCGACCGAGTCCGGACAAGTCATAGGCGGGAATATGGCACTGTAGAAGACACTCCCGTGATACTTAAGCTCGTTTGAACCAGATCCGTCGGAATTCTCCCAATTCAAACGAGCGGTATCGGGAATCGGTGTTGATTCTCCGTCGAGAATTTCTACGGGTACAGAAGTGCCACCCGTGGGATCGATTTCGTCCGGTCGTCCATCGGGGAAAACGATCTCGGCTGGCATGTCGCTGTCACAGGGCTCGCCGGGTCCGTCTACGTTCATGATCCCGGAGCCGGTTGCACCGTTCCAGCCACCCACGCGAACGAACAGGGACTCGCCCTGCGTCACGCTGACTGTGAGGTACGACGTGTAGCCGCCGCAACCGCCGCCATCACCGTTGCAGGCAATCTGCTGCATGTCATCGCAAGTGCCCCTGTACACAGCGAGATCGCTGTCGAAGGAGACGGTGTCGCACAGGCTGACCGTCATGGTGCCACTGCCGCAGGCCGTCAGGTGGTACCAGACATCGGGCTCACACTCGGTCATGTAGGTGTCAGAACACTGGCTCTCGTCCACCGGCACGCCGGAGGCGAGGGCGCCGACCGTGTTCACATCCCACGCGCCCCACGTGATTTCGCGGGCGGTGGTGCAGTCATCGTTGTCCAGTGGTTCTGGCAACTCATCCATGTTGTGTTCGGCAAAGGCCTGCAGAATCTCCACGCTGTGGGGCGTGCCGTCGTCCAGGTCTCCGTTGTCGTCGTCGAGCACGAGCCAATCAAAGGTGATGGTCGGGTCGATGCCGCCACCATTGTGCAGCGGCATGGAGTTGATGGCCAGTGAGGCCACGACACTCTCCGGAAGCAGCAACAGTGCGTCCCACACGCAACCCGAGATCAACTGACCGCAGTCGTGAATCTCACCCGAGCACGGGTATTGGTGGCTGTTGTCGGCGTTTCGAATGCCATTGGTGCAGTCGCCCTGATAGAAGCCGCGGGCCAGTTGGTTGTCACCGGTAATGAGCACGCCCAGCACATCGCCCATGCCTTCGCCGTAGGCGTCTTGACCTGAACCAGCGCTGGCCACCAGGTGATGCCCGTATTCGTGGTGCACAATCACGCTGAAGGCCGTGTTGTTGCACCCGCCGCCGGCGTTGTAAAAGTTGATCGACGCGTAGTCGTAGAAGGCGTTGCACGAGCCGCTGACGCCGGTATTCACCGGAAAGGCCGTTTGGTCACCGATCACGGGAAATGTCGGGTGGTAGTACAGCGCGTAGTCACGCACCACGTTGGACTCGATGTAACTGTTGACCTGCGCACGAAGCTGTGCGTCGGTGTTGGCGGAGTTATGCAGGAAGTCGCCGTTGCCGGAGAGTTGTGCATCTGAACCAGAGTTGTTCTGCACGTTGAACCAGGTGCCGTCGATATAGGACGTCAGCGTTCCGGATCCGCCGGTGCTGAAGTTTCCGTAGGCGTCGGCGTAATACGTGCTTCCGCCTTGGGTCACGCGAGCGTAGGGAAGCCCAATAGGGATCTCGTCTTCACACTCATCCGCACCCGAGCCATAGGAAGCCATGCCTTCCACCACGCCATCTGTGAAGTTCAGAATGCGGTTCTCACGATCCAACAGCACGCCGTTGAAGGCGTCGATGATGAGACGTTCCTTCTTGTAGTTGTCCGGGTCGGCGTTGTTCGAAACTTGCGCGTCAAAGACCATGGCGACGACAGGCGTCACGCCGGCTTCGCCGTTGCCGGCGTAGATCAACAGTTCGGGTTGCGTCGTCGTGGCTTCTTTGCCGAGCAGTTGCGTTGCCGCCTTGACGGCAAGGTCGGCATTGACTGCTGGCAGTTGTGTTGGCGGGTTGAAGTTCCGCATGTCGCGCAGGTCGGCGGCGACATAGACGGCTGGGAATCCGGGTTCATTGCGCGTGAGCACGGCCAGTCGCGAGCCATGAACGGGCAGGCCCAATGCGGCCTGGGCGAAGTAGACGGCGGTGAGCTTGTATGTGCCTGTATTCTGGTTGTACATGAGTCCCAGCTGCGTCTCACCGCTGGGGAACGGGCTGTGCAGTTCAACCGCGTCAGCGTCGATACCAAGCATGTTGCTCCACTGGTCGACCCAGGTGTTTGCGGTGTCGAAGGGCGAGCCGCCGAAGGCCATGTTCGGGGCGGCGATGCGCTGGGACTGCCCCATGGTGCCCATCATGCGTACGTGAGGATGTTCGGTGCGGAATTCTTTTCCAGCGGCAATCACGTCTAGATTCGACGGCGTTGCTGCGGCAGCGGTGCCTGCGATGGTGGCCAGTGAAAGCGCCGTCGGCAGCGCCCACGTCAGATTCCAAATTGCTCGCATCTCTATCCTCTCGTAGGGCAGACCCGGGGCCCCACCCGATGGGTGGTCTACCGCTCCATCATGGCAGAAATGCAGTACCAAGCAAGGGCGATTTGGGCTTCTCGTCTTGTTTCTGATGGCCTGGCAAGGGCAACGACACTTGGGGGACTGGTAGGCTTGCCAGTGGCCTACCAATCTTTTGCCCAATCGTTTAGCCAATCGTTTGGCCATCGTTTGGCCAGCAAGGAGAAGCCTGTGCAGATTCGAATGAATGCGACTTGGATTGGCCTTGCGGCGATCGCACTGCTGTTGCTGGGCGGTTGCCAGATCGACTACCGCGAGACGCTGCAGTTGCAGGATGATGGCCTGTGGCAGCGAGTCCAAGTCATCGGTTCCACGTTCGACGCACAGTTTCCTGGCGAGGCAACTGGCAAGCAATTTGCCGTTGGCGAAAAACGCACTGGCACGTTGACTGAGCCTGAGCAGAATGACGTGTCGGTCCAAGTGCCCGCAACACTGGGGACGCAGCCTTCCTGGCAGCACTTGCAATCGCCATTGGGTGAGGCGCATGTGTTGGTGGAGTCAAGAGGTGGCGCAGTGCCGGTATCGAGTGACCTCGAAGCGCTAGTCGAGCTGGTGGATGTGGTGTGTGAGGACGCTGCGGTGTTCTTCGAAACGCAGTCGTCCCGGGCCCGGTGGGGTGTTCGTCTGGCGGCGTTGTTGCGAGGCGATGTGCGGCATGATCTTGGAGATGTGGCCACGATTGCATGGGGATGTGCGTATGCCTACAGCTTTCTGGATACGGATGTGTTGAAGTCGAATCGGGTGAGTGATGCGAAGTTGAAGGAAGCGTTGGCACAGGTTGAGGACGAGTTGCAGCGTCGGTTGTGGTCCGCATTGGCGGCGTTTCTGGTGGAGCGGGACTGGTTGTCTTCGGAGGCCGGCGCTGTGATGGCGACGAATGGTCCGGACATGTCGATCGATCCGGACTCGGGCATAAATGCAACGGGCGGCGCTGTGGCGGCGTCGATTCTGGCGCACCTTCGATCGCGGCTGGGCGGGATGTCCGAGGACGAGTTCTGGTCGATTGCACTGTCCATTCCGCAGTCGAAGTGGAGTGCATGGGGAGACGACTTGATGGCGAAGGTCCGTGCGTCTCTGGACGGTAAGCCGTATCTGCGGGCGGCGGCGGAGCCGTTGACGGAGTTGCTGACGAGTCGTGACTTGGAGACCACGTTGCAGGTGGGCGATCGAGGTGTGCCGACGGTGACAAACGGAACGTGGAATGCGAATCGGCGTGCGGTTGAGTGGACGTTGGATGCCAGTCCGTTTGCCCCTGGCTTGGCGCGTGCACCGGTGTTGTGGACGGCGGCCTGGGTGAAGCCGGATACGGCGGCCCAGTCACGTGCGTTGCGTGGTGTTGTGTTGGAAGGGGCAGATTTATTGGGGTTCATTGCCACGTGGCAAGCGGCGTCCAATGCAACGCGGTCCGAGCTCTTGAGGCGGATGGACAATGGTGAATTCAAGGGGATGGATGACCCGAGCGATAGCTTGGTGGAAGCGTTGGTGGCGTATCCGAATCCCGCGGCAGTTGTGCCTCGATGACGTGGAGGCTTCCTGACACCAATCTGCGATCCAGAAACACAGCTCTAGCCAACAGACATCGACTTGCGATCTGCACTACTCTCTTGCCGTCCGGTTTCCGGTGGTTTTCAGAGGCAAGAGGCCTCTTCGCTTCCCTCATCCCTGTCCGGGCAAGAGGCTCGGGCGGGGCTCGCAGGGAAAGGTGGGCATGAGGCGACACACGAGGACGCCCGCAAGTTTGACGTTGTGCTTGATGCACGAGCGCCGGGTGGAACATTGTCTATACAAGGCACCTTAATGACGAGAACTACGGTGCATCCGGGTCGAGTTGTGCGATGCGCCATGCTTATGGGCGTGGTTGTGCCGCGGCGGTGATCAACGGTGTGCTCCGACCGATTGATCCGAGCATTGATCCCATAGAAATGCCGTAAGCGGGAGAAATGCTGGATTCTCAGCCTCCCCGCAGCACTCTCACGGTTCCACCTTCCGGCTTGACCACCAACGCGATACGCTCGATACAGATCGAGGAACCATCCATCCCGATGCGTCCGTCGATCTTGGAGCGATGTACCCGTGCTGCATCTACGACAGCCAACCCAATGCCCCGCATTCTTCGGCGCTCTGGCCCTGACAACTGTCGCTGTCGCTTCCCCACCCACCACACCCCCCCCGCTCGCGCCGCGTTATGTCGTGACGGCAATCGAGCACCCCGAACCAAATACTGTGCGCACCATCGTGCCTTGGGACTTGAACAACGACGGTCGCGTCACGGGCTTCGCCTTTCACGGCTACGGCATCGACCTCACCCGCCAACCGTGCTTCTGGCAGGACGGCGTTGTGGAGTTGGTCCCGGTGGATTGGGACTACACGGAATCGCGTTGTCTTGCTGCCGATGGCACGGCCTTCGGCATCGACTTGACCAGCGAAGCACTGGTGCACGTGACGCCCGATGGCATTGCACCGATCGCCGCAGCGCCGGTGGGGTATTCCACAATGCTGCATCCGGCCACGGCATCTGGCTGGGTCGTTGGCAATCACTATGACGACGGCTTTACGTGGCATCCAGATGCGGGCTACACCGCGTTGAGTACGCCCTTCAGTTCAAATCCGGTGACCGTTGCGGACGTCAATGAAGCGGGCGTTGCCGTGGGTACGTTTGACTACAGCCGTGCCTTCATGTGGCGCCATGGCGAGGGCAGAACGGATCCAGCGCCTGAGTTGTCCGGTGAAACACACGCGTGGTCGATCGACGAGCTCGGGCGCGTGCTTCTGTCGCACCAGCAATCTGCTGCTGCCTTTGTGCGGTACGCGTATCTCGGTGACGATGGCGTCACGCTGGGTCCGGTGTTGATGACCTTTCCCTACGGGCAAGGTGTCGAAGCTCGTGCGAATGAAGCGGGCGATCTCGTGGGTACTTGGGCTTCAGGCAGTGGCACGCCGTACATGGCGATGCGTGCCGCCGCGGGATCCGAGCTCGTTGAGATTGCGTTACCGCCGGACACGATTGCCGTTGATGTGTATGGGCTGACTGAAGCGGGCATGGCGTACGGGCTCATCATGAACAGCGAGTATGAGCCTGAGGGCTTTGCAGCTTCGGTGACCGGCGGTCTTTCGATTCTGAATCACCGGTTCATTGGTCATGAGCCGTTGTGGTTTTACGGTGTTCCCCGTGATGCCAATGCGTCCGGAGCGATGGTGATCACGTATGCCCACAACAACAGTTATTCGCATTGGGCGATGATCGAGCCTGCGCGGTCGGGTGATGTTGATGGTGATGGCGAGATTGATGTGTCGGACGTGTTGGGTGTGGTTGACGCGTGGGGCCCGTGGCCGTCGGGTTCCGTGTGTGGGCCGGATCTGGACATGGATGGCGTTGTGGGCGTTGTGGATCTGCTTGAGGTGTTGGCGGCGTTTGGGAGGTGAGGATCAAGCGAGGGAGTGCGTCAGCGGGAGTGCCGTTGAAGTGGCCGTTGGGATTGGTTTGCATGAGGGTGTGGCCGTGGTACACTCCGCCTTGAAATGGGCCTCGCCATGGTGGCAACGGCCCTTTCCAAACACCTCGTGCGGGTGTAGCTCAGTGGTAGAGCGTCACGTTGCCAACGTGAATGTCGGGCGTTCGAATCGCCTCACCCGCTTTGCGTTTAACGGTCCGTAAGGGCCGTTTTTCGTTGGTTTTGGGGCTGTTTCAGAGTCATCAGCATGCGCGCTACCAACCCCTCTTAACGCACTGTTACGCAGGGTGTCGCGTCCCAACTGCTGGGGAATAAGCTGGGGGTGATTTCCGCCCTCATCTGCCAGCAGACGGTCGGTTGTTCCCGTCGCACGGACCGCTCGCTCTTGGTCGGTCTGAATAGTTGGCAATGCGTCCACCGCGGACGCCGTATCTGCCAGTCCCAAGACCGTGTAGTGCTGGTTGGTCGTTCGGAAATCTGCATGCCGCATCATCCGCTGTGCAACCTGTGGCGCCACGCCACTCCTCGCCAACTGCGTACCCAAAGTCGTTCGGAGCGCATGCAGATCCACCACACGGCCGTCCTCGTCTGTCGTGGTGATACGCACCTTGGGTTGTCTTCGTTGACCTGAACCAACCATGATGGGATCCCCTTGGGCATCACGGACGACCTCTTCTCTCGCGAGGCCAGCCTTGAGGAAGTCCTTGTGTCGGGTTCGGTCGGTCACAGTCGTCGGGAAGACACGGGCTTGACCGAGAGCAGGCTGACGCTCAAGACGCTGCTGCAGGGCATCTGCCAGTTGCCTGTGCATCGGGATCACATCAACACGCTTTGCCTTGCCGCCACGCACCGTGATGGTCATCTCACTGAAGTTGACGTCTGCCCACTTCAGCTGCTGAAGGTCACCCTTGCGAAGACCAGCAAGTACGGCACCGAGATACCACGCATCACGCCCCCCCTTACGGGCGACGGCGATCAGACGGCCCAGTTCATCGTCAGTCAATGCTCGGCGTATACGTCGGCGATCTACGGAGGTGTCCAAACGAGGGACATAGGCAACGGGATTGCTCTCGAGCAGCCCTGTCTGTTTGGACCAGTTCCCAAAGGCGACGACCGCCTCGCGAACATGATTGACAGTCGCTGGTGCCTTTCCAGATGCTCGAAGCGATGCCATGTAGGCCGAAAGCCCATCAGAGGTCAAGTCACTTAGCCGCTTGATGCTGCATGCTGTAAAGAACTTCTCAAGATGACTTCGCACCTGTGAGATACGGCGGGGGGCACGGCCTGCGTTCTGCAGGTTCTGTACGTAGGCGGCCGCGTGCGTTGCAATAGTTCGTTTAGCGGCAGCAGCGTATTGGTCAGTCTTGGCATCAATAACACCATCACGGCGAAGTGCTGCGTCCGCTACGAGCTTGGCAAGGATGCGTTCCGCAGCTGCCTTGTCAGTCGTCCGTGTGGAACGCTCTCGGCGCTTACCTTCGTGGTCATACCACGTGGCAATCCAAGAGCCTTCACCTTGCCGCTTGAACAGCGATCCTTGCCCGCTACCTCGACGTCGTTTGTGTGACATCTGTTGAGCCTCCAATGCTCGTCTGTGATCTCATTGATTCCCATTGAATCCCATTGTTGCCATTGATGCCCGTCTGTGGGGGCTCGGAATCAATGGCATCTATGGGCAAATCTGCACCACGGGGAAGCGACCAATACCACGTACCTTCCTCGGCAAAGCCCTTCCGCGATGACCGGCCCCCAAGCGCCTTGAGAGCCTTTCTCGCCGCCCTCGCCGTGAACCCGTTGGCCTTTGCCTGTTCCAGCATCGCTGCCGCACGGACTCCCTCCGAGCCTGCAAGCGCCTCTGAAAGCCACTCCATGACCTCATTATGTTGCTCGTCGGATCCACCAATGAAGAAGTCGGACAGAGCTTCATCAGCACTCAGACTGACTGGCTCTTGATCCCACACGACGACGGGGCCATCAGTGCCTGGCACTTCGCCGATGGTGTACGCCAGCCCCATGACATCGGGGCCAAGGTTGTTCTTCAATGGAAGCATCAGTCGGCGGCTCGCGTCATCCTTGTCCTTGGTGACAGACCATGCCGACCTTGCCGCAGCGATGAAAGCAATGCTGCCCGAGCTGCGGTAGATGGCCTTGCCGCCACCACTCTTATTCAGGTGTGCCACCAGCACCACAGCCACGTGGTGCTTCGCTGCCAAGTTTGCAACTGGTGACAACACGCCGCGAAGTGCGGCATCGCGATGCGAGTCGGTGCAGCCAAGGTAGGCGGCGATCGGATCGATGATGACAAGACGACAGTCAGGCGTTTGCTGAATAGCTGATTCGATTTCAGGCATGTGCCTGCTCAGATCAACGTGCGTCTCTGACAACTCCTTGGGCCCACCCCAATCGGACTCACGCGGCCTCTCGCATCGCACTGCAGAAAGCAGTTTGACCTTGGCAGGGTCGGCCCCGAGTGCATCAAGCCGTGGCCGTATCGTGTCGGCAGGATCATCCTCTGCACTAAGCAGCACGACCCCGCCGCGAACCGCGAGCGATGAAGGTAGATCCGGCCACGGCAGACCGCCGCTCACGCGTGCGGCCATGTCCAACGTGATGAAGGACTTGCCGAGACCCGGATCGCCTGTGAGCAATGTGAGCTTGCCGAGTGCGACCATGTTGGGCCACAGCCAGTCCACCTGCTGTGGTTCGATGGAATCAAAGCAAGTGAGGACTGGTCCTGCAACGGGCAGCGGCTCGATTGGTGCAAACGACTTCATGATGCCGCCCGCAGTGTGCTCGCCGTCAACTCACTGACCGCATAAGCCAAGATTTCAGGCGTTGCCAGCCCGAACACACGGTCCAACGTATCCGCCGTCAAATTGAATGCCGCGTGCGTTTGAATGCCGCTTTCTTTCAGACGATTGAAGTGATGCGTTGAATCCACATGGCCGTATGCACTGATGTCGTGCAGGGCAGCTTGGGCTAATCGCTGAAGCAGTGGTGACTGCCAATTCGATGGATGCAATATTCGGATGAATGGTGCGATCATCGCAGGGTCAAAGAGCAACGCTGAAAGCACGATGTACTGGGGAGCTTGGTCCGGATACGGCAGGAGCGACTCGATCCACCGACGCCGATTCGTTGAGCCCGACTGGATGGCGTTCAAGACGATCATTGCTTGGCCCCCGTTCGAGCACGTTCGGCCAACCAGTCCTGCAGTTCACGAACTGGGTAGAGGATGGCCTTTCCAAAACGGGCGTGTGGAATGCCGCTAGTGCGATCACTTGTCAGTTCCCACAATTTGCGGTTGCTGATGCCCAAGGCCTTCGATGCCGCACTTGGCCGTAGGGCAATGTAAGGCTGCATGGCAGGCGTATCTTCAGGTAAAATCAATGTGCTAGTTCTTTCTGCCGCCCCGATGCCTGCAACGCGTCGGGGCGGCTGTGTTGGGGATCAGGTTGAGTTGCCAGATCCGGCTTGAATTTGGAAGATGTCGATCTCGCCTGCTGCCCGCTGCGCCAAGGCACTGCGAACAGCCCCAAGGTTGAAGAGCCGCTTTTGCCCTGCTTGCAGATATGGGAGTCGCCCTTCGGCGATCTCTTGGTTCAGCCATCGCTTGGACAAGCGAAGGCGGCGGGCGAGGACATCGAGTGAAACGAGTTGTAGGTCTTCAGTCATGCAGAAAGCATCGGCCGAAGACGCCATAGCTGGCAACAGCGAAAGTCGCCTTGTGAATCAAGTTGTGAATGGACTCACAACTTGCGATTCACTTATGAATCAGTCGAGATTCAGTCTGTCTCACTCCGACAGCAACTCACGCCATGCCTTGCCAATGTCACCACCACTTCGAAAGTTGCCCGACTCTGCCGCTGCAATCATCAGCCGCAACTCCCTGATCGAGTAAAGATCATCAGGCGATTGCCCCCCTGGCTTCCGCTTGCTCACGCCGGCCGCCGACTGGATGGATGCAACTGTGCTTTCACTACACTTGACAACTTCAACCAGACGCCACTTCGGCCAACAGCCCTTTCGAACCTCTGGCATACAACCACCTTCAACAGGAGACTTTAGAAAGCCGACTGATTGACGGAGCTGTACAGGATGGCCACGAAGGTCGCACCTCGACACAAGGGCCGTTGCAACAGCCGTTGCGGCATCTCGAATAACCGCTACTGGCTCGCCAAACGACCGACGAAGTGCATTCCGCATCACATCGCTACCAGTTGGGTCGGGTTCCCTGAGGTCAGGCATCTCTTCCACCACAAACTTGAGCAGAAGCTCTTCGGCCGTCCCGTTGCCGCCTACTCCAAGGTGGCGAACTGCATGTGGGGCCAGTTCACGAAACAGAAGCTTGGCCCGATTGTGCCCCTCTTTCGGGCCGAGCGTGAACCTGCGGGCAACGCCGGCTCCACAGCAGCAAATCGACAACTCTGGCCAATGCTGGCCAAGCTCATCGAATGCTTCCTTCACGGCAACTACATCATCGAGGTTCATGGACATGGGACGCAGTTTAGTCGTGGGCGTGAGCGCACTTGGGGCACCAAGTGCCGTCGTTCTTCACCATATGCGGCTGGGCCATCCAACGATGTCCACTGGCGCACTGCCACTTAAGTTTCGTCGAGTTGTTGACATACTGCTTTGACAGGCACTTCCCGCCTCTTCTCATCGCAAGTGACTGCATCTGTTCGATTGTGAGCTTCTTGTTCCCTGAGCATGCTGGGCACCAACTGCCCCCCTTGACACTGGCCGCGGTTGCATCCCAACGATGGCCTTCTTCGCACTCCCAGCTGAGCTTGGCGTCGCTTCTGACGTACTTCTTAGACAAGCACCGACCCCCTCGCTCCTTCGCGATCGCCTTGAAGTCGGAGATACTCGGTGGCGCGATTCCAGCGCACCTCTTGCACCAAGAGCCATTGTATTTCACTACAAGTGGCTTCGCTTCCCACTTATGTCCTTCGGCGCACTCCCACATGAGCTTGGTGTGTGCATTGACATACCGCTTGGACAGGCACCTCCCCCCCTGCTTCTTGGCGAGTGATTGCATTTCCTCAATACACAATCTCGTTTTCTTAGCAGCGATCGAATTGCCACATATACGGCACCAAGAACCGTTGTTCTTCACAGAGTTGGGCTTGGCTTTCCAACGATGTCCCTTCTCACACTCCCACTCGAGTTTGGTGTGCGCATTCACGTAGCGCTTGGAAAGACACCTCCCACCGCGGTCCTTAGCTATGGACTGCATCTTCTCTATCGTGTGCTTCTTGTATCCACTACATTCGGTGCACCAAATACCCCCAGCCACTGCATTAGGGGCCGCCATCCAACGATGCCCTTGGGAACACTCCCATTGCAATTTTGTGGCGTTGTTGATGTAGAGATTGGACAAGCACTTTCCGCCATTCTTACGCGCGATCGAGTGCATTCTTTGCATCTGAACTTTCGTTCGTACTCCTAGCCACGCACGCTTGATGTTGATCTTCTTTTTCAGCATCCCCGCTGGCCGACGTATGTGAAGTCGCTTGCATTCGTCATATATGAACTGCTGAAACTCCTCGAGCTTGGTCTCGTAGAACAACCTACGGATCTCAATCAACCGAATGCCATGCTGTTCACACAGCTGTTGCTTCTCAGCATCTTTCTTCTGTTGCCAAGCAAAGTCAGAATGCTTCTTGTGGAACAGATCCACCCTTGCGTAGTGCTGCTGCCCATGATGCTCAAAGGCGACAGATATCTCCTTGCAGAAGCCATCCAACTCCATCTGCTTACCGCGGCTGTTACGCAGCCACTTCGGCCGTGATTTGGGAAACTTCTTGCCAAACAACTGCTGAAAGTATGCTCGGCATATTCGTTCAGCAATCCCCGATGAACACTTAGGGCACCAGTGCCCACCCAACACATCGCCGGCGGTTCCTTTCCATCGATGCCCATTCCCGCATTCCCATTGAAGCTTGAAGCGCTTATTCACGTAGCGTTTAGACAGGCACTTACCGCCACGCTCTTTCGCAACCGATTGCATCCTTTCGATTGTGAGTCTCTTGACCCCCGCACACTCTGCGCACCAATGTCCACCCACTACATCGTTGGGAAACCCGTTCCACCGATGCCCTTCACCACACTCCCATTCCAACTTTGTGTGGCCATTGACGTACTTCCGCGACAAGCACTTGCCACCGTGCTTCTTTGCTAGGGCGCGCATCTTTTCAATGCCCAAAGCACGCTTCCTACCGGAACTTTTACGCCCGCAAGTTGGACACCAACATCCTTGGTGCTTCACACTAGATGCCGTAGCTTCCCATTGATGACCCGATTTGCATTGCCACTCCAGCTTTGTTTGCTTGTTGACGTACTTCTTTGACAGGCACTTGCCACCATGCTTCTTTGCAATGGCGTGCATCTGATCAATTGAAAGACTTAGTTTCTTTCGGACCTCAATACGCCCGCAGGCTGGGCACCACGCCCCGTACCTTACGGAAGCAGGGCTCGACTTCCATTCGTGGCCTTTCGCACACTCCCACCTGAGCTTCGTCTGCGAATTCACATAACGCTTCGACAAGCACTTCCCACCTCGCTTCCTGGCGAGTGACTGCATCTCTTCGATAGTGAGCTTGCGGGGCATGGGGGATGGCTCGGAACGGGGCTAGCGGTGGACATCCTACGAAATAGCCTCACGCACCCCTACGCCCCTACCCGCAAACGAGGCTTGACCTGCGGGCACGCTTTGGGATCATGGCTGTGGAGAGAGAAGCCATGCGTTATCTGATTGCTGCTGCTGTGCTGGGCCTTGCGGGGACTAGCTTCGCTGAAACCATCAACGTTCCTGCGGACTACTCCACAATTCAGGCCGCGATTGATGCCGCCAGCAATGGCGATGAGATTCTCGTCGCACCAGGCACCTACTCACAGTTCCCATTTCCTGTGATCAATCCACTTGGCAAGCAGGTCCGAATTCGCGCCTCCGGAACGCCGCAAGAAACCATCATCAACGCAAACTGGGCAACAGGCATCCTGTGCACCAACGGCGAAGGGCCGCTCACGTCAATCGAGGGGTTCATGGTTCAAAGGAGCACGGGAGGCTTGCTATGCGAGGACAGCAGCCCGAACATCGAGGACTGCGTCTTCGAGAACAACGGCTTGAGCATCCATTGCACAGGTGGCGCGAATCCCACGTTCTCCGGCTGCACCATCACGAATGCCACTGACGACATCAACTCCGTCATCTACGCCATCAAGATCGAGCACACAGGTCACCCTGTGTTCACCAACTGTGCTGTGACCGACAATCACACAAGGCTCAGCCCCGTGTCAATCTATGCATCCGCAACGTTCACCAACTGCGCGTTCTCAAACAACAGCTGCACCGACGGCTACGGCGGCGGGGCCTGCCGCACCAACATCTCCAGCAACTACGCCGTCATGTTCACGAACTGCACATTCAGTGAGAATGCTGCAAAGGGTGTGGATTATGGCGGCGGCGCCGTGCACTGCGACGTGAATGACAATGTTACGTTTAGCGGGTGTTCGTTCACCGGCAACGTCTCATCAGAAGATGGCGGGGCCATCTACAAGATGGCATACGACGCCGCCTTTCCGGTCATCAACAACTGCGTGATCTCACGCAATGTGGCTGGCGATGACGGCGGCGGCGTTTACTGCTACGGCGAGGGCCTCCCACCAATCTCAGGGACTTCAATTTGTGGGAATGTGCCAAATCAGATCTCAGGCACGTATGACGATGCTGGCGGAAACTCGGTCGATGACACCTGTCTCGACGGCGCCTGCTGCACCAATGGCCACTGCCTGATTGCGGATCAAGATGACTGCCTTGCTTACTTCGGCCAATGGCTGGGCGAAGGCACCACCTGTGATGACTCGCCTTGCCCCACGGACTGCCTCGGCGATGCCAATGGCGACGGTGAGGTGAATGTAAATGACATCCTCTCCGTCATCTCCGTTTGGGGCCCCTGCCCATAGATGCCATTGATGCCAACACCCTGAGAACGGGCATCTATGGCATCAATGGGAAACTAAGGGAATCTATGAGGTCCCCATTTCAGCGACGATGCTTGCGGGGAACCCGTTGAGTACGTCCCCTGCGCCGAGATCCACGAGCCTGCAACACCACGTGTAGGCCACTGCTGCGCGGCGCTCCGAAGGTGACTCCTCAAAGAGCCACAGCGCCATTGTCAGTTGCCCTAGCGCCACGTCAGGATCAGTGACAATCTCGGGCTGCTCGATCCTGTGCCCCCACTTGATGGCGTTCTGCCGAGTGACAGCCTTGCCTTCCTTTGTCCTTGGCCCTGTGGACTTCAGCCAAGGCTTGCAGCGACGCACCGTTTCACGTGCGGATGCCTGGCGAGCAGCGAGACCTTCGGGAGTCCATCGATACGCACGCGGCATGTCAGTTCACGAACCAACTGAAGTAGAGGTAGCAGCGACCATCGCCAAGATGCCTGCACGCACAGGCTCAGGAAGCGAAGGCCACGCAGCGATGAGTTGCTTGAGTTCCGCTTCAGTCGCATTGCAACTGCTGGCGAATAAGCTGGGGGTCGAATCGTGCTCTTCGCAAGTACTTGCTGTGTCTGAACTTCCCAAGGGGGGCGTGCACGTTGCCAACGTGAATGTCGGGCGTTCGAATCGCCTCACCCGCTTTTAGACCCACTTTGTTTAATTTCTCGGGATAGCAGGTGTTACTTGCCTTGGTGAATTG